>Ga0208647_1000207_pt1 | contig 21537 bp, 40 predicted proteins | sample AntAceMetag02UKA_FD_184765 | JGI IMG/M metagenome (GOLD analysis project Ga0208647, IMG submission 184765) | Saline lake microbial communities from Ace Lake, Antarctica - Antarctic Ace Lake Metagenome 02UKA (SPAdes) (version 2) | ecosystem: Environmental > Aquatic > Non-marine Saline and... | reverse complement strand
GTACTGTGGCACGGAATCGATTGCGAACTATGGGACCGATGACAACCCAGTGTGGGCGTGCTGCGTCCATGGCTTTGGAGGTGGAGAGTATTCTCCGCACTCTAATGCTCTCATGACCAAGCTTGGTAAGCGCATTGCTAACCTCAACTCAGAGAACGACAGAGCTATCACTGAGCTAAGGCATGGACACACTCACTGGCTCAACGGCAGAGGCCTGCGGTTCACTAGACGGCTGACAGTTTATTGCACGGGCGGGTTCCAGAGAAATAAGCGGCCAGAACTGGGACAGGCACAACGCCCTACTGGCGCTATCCTTACGATTGCATCCGCGTCAAGCTACAACACCGAGGAGATTTATCCTTGCGAGAAGACATTTGTTGATGAGATCAACCAGAAAGATCTTGAGTTCATGAACATGGAACGCACTGGCAAGATGCTCAGCACTGCTCTTGCGTTCCGTGAAAAGCATTTGGGAGGTGTGTAGTGGGAGCTAACACTGACGCTGCTATTGCAGCACTGAGGAAGAAGTACGGGGATGGTTCTATTGGATGGCTCGGAGAAGTGCGAAGTGCTCTTAGAGTTACCGGAATACCAACAGGGTCTATTGGGCTCGACCTTGCGCTTAACTGCGGAGGTTTGCCGAAAGGCAGAATATCGGAACTCTTTGGTGTTGAGTCTTGTGGGAAGACAACTCTCGCACTGCATATCATTGCAAGCGTACAAAGATCGGATGGAAGGGCGGCAGCGTTCATAGATGCAGAGCACGCGCTCGACCCTGAGTACTGTGCAGCACTGGGGGTAGACCTAGACCACCTACTCCTGTGTCAACCGGACACTGCTGAACAGGCTTTGGACACCGCTGATGCTTTGGTTCGTACTGGTGAGTTTGATCTGATCGTTGTTGACTCTGTCGCCGGTCTCGTTCCAAAGGTAGAGATCGATGGTGCGATAGGAGACGCTCAGGTCGGTGTTAAAGCCAGGCTGATGAGCAAGGCCTGTCGCGTACTAACTGAGCCCGTAAAGACGAATGACGTGGCTCTCCTGTTCATCAACCAGGTACGTTCACAGATAGGTGGGTTCGCCGGAACTGTTACACCAGGTGGATGGGGTCTCAAGTTCGCTGCGTCCGTTAGGATCAAGCTGAACCAGACAAAGGGTGGTCGACTGAAGGATGGTGACGAAGACAACGCCCGTAGAATCCAGGCGACGGTCGTCAAGAGCAAGGTGGGCCCTCCATTCCGCACCGCTGAGTTCGACATCGTGTACGGAGAAGGGATCGTGTTTGAGAGAGACCTGTTGATCCAAGGGATCAGGCTGAAGATCGTTAAGCAGAATGGTTCTTGGATCTCGTTTGATGGAGAGCAGGTTGGTCAAGGCTTATCCAAGGCAACGCAAGCATTGAAAGGCGACCCTGCACTAGCGTCTAGGATTCAAATGGCTATCGTTCAAGGAATCGATTCGGAATAGCTGAGAATCTTTTGACGCGGCACATGATACTAACTTACACATAAGATAACTAGAGACACTAACTGCGCTTCGGACCCGCAGAGGAGCCCCTGCCCTTAAAAAGGTGGGGGTTCTTCATCTGAGATACACATCGTTATGCGCTCTGCGACCACCATCTCCCAAGCTATATCGAACAGATGCTTGTTCAACACGTCGATGTCGTGGTCTTCATCTATGAAGTATTTAATAAGGAAATTTGCCATGTATCCTTCCAGCGGGAAGTTGTAGGCTATGTCATATTCCCTGTCAGTTCTCTCAGACACAAGTAATGCTTCCTCGCAACCTACCACAAAAAAGGAAGTGCCGTCGAACATCATCCACTCAGGATGATTCGAGTATTCCCACACAGCAATGACCATTGAAACCTCCTCAGTTTCATATTGACCCAGCCACAATGAGGCTGTAGACGTAGTCACAGAATACCTCTACTGACATGCCGTTAGATGGCACAGCCTCCACGCCAATCATCCTGTGCATCCCGGTGTAGTCCTCAAAAAGTAGACGTAGCCACTGCTTGGTATCACGGGCTTTGCATGGGTTGGCACGACTGTCCTTGTTGGTGTAGAAGTATAGGTCTCCATCAACCAAGTGAACTTCTACCAGATTGTAATCCTGTTCACTAACAGCCCACAAACCAAACAACTTACCGATGATTGTGCCTTCATGGACAAGTGGTTTTCTATAGTAGTTGTGCATGTTAACTCTTTGCACCATAGCAGGACTCCTCGGTGGGACAATGCCCATCACAGTTCATTCCAGATCGCTGCCGCTACCAGGTGACGTTCCCACAGGATCTCGAAGTGTTCACGGTCCATGATGGTAACAAAGTCTCGGTCCTCAACCAGTATCCTCTCGTAGGTGTCTGAGTTTGGTGAGGAGTACCAGTCTGTGAAGATCCAGACGTAGCTGTTCCCACTCAGTGGGTTGATCGTCACGTAGAAAGCATCTGCCTTGCGGTCATACACTACAAACCTAGTTGGCCAACCCACGATCTTTGCTACAACCACATCACCTGCTAGGTCTTTTGCTGTAGCGTTCATAGTGCCTCCATCATGACCATGACTGTAAGCTCTTCTCTCCATGCCTCTAGTAGAGCATTGTCAAACACGATGGCTGGTTCAACTGGTATGTAGTATCCAATGATGAAACTTGCCATTCTTTTAATAGGCACATCACCTATCTTGCGGAATGGCTGGCCAGCGAATTCGGCGTAGTACGATACCTGGAACTCACCGTTACTGTACTCCACGAACCTCGCGCTCCCTTCGTAAGAGTCACCTAACATAGCGACTAGTTTCATAGCTGCCTCTCTATCCAATGGGCTAATGCCTCTTGCCTGAGCATCTTCAACCTCGTCTTGCTGAAGGCTCCCTCTCTTGAGATGAACCCTTGCATCCCCAGTATAGTAGACAATACTGTTACAGGCCAGTAAATCATTTGCATCACCTTTTCAAGCGGACAATACACAGTACCTTGTCCTTTGTAATTGTCTAGGTGTATGCCAACAATGACAAACGAGCCTTTGTAGAACTCGACCTGGATCATGGTCTTATCAAGAGGCCCGTTCGGCGACACCAGAACGCAGTTGTTTATGGCCACCCGACTACCATTTGATGGTCAACGATCACATGGTACATGCCGTAGCCTGGTATAAAATAGACGTAAACAGTCTGATAGTATCCGTTGTTCCAATACGAGTATACATCGACTGGATTCCCGTACAGCCCATACATGTATGATGTTGTTGTCCCGTAGCTGACCCCGTAAGTTGGAGTCGTGTCTAGGTTCATGTTTATCTCTCCGCCCGACACCGCCACGAGCACAGCTAGTGCTATTAGTAGCCCAATCATTGCTAGTGCTTGATCGTAACTGTAGTGCATCTTGACCTCCTTGGTCTCATACCGCCTCTCAATCGGTTGTCCCAGAATGACTCGCAATCCATCCCAAGCTCATAGCACACGAACGGGGTGTTGGTGAAGTACGATTGCCACAAAGGGGTCGGTGTCGAGGTGTAACGATAGCACCTCTCTCGGAACTGACATACTGTAATTTCTCCACACCCGCCGTCTTTGGTTCCGTTACACATCGCGATGTCAGGCATCTGCTACCTTGCCCCCGTACAGTTGCTTCTGAATACGGTTGTAGATCTCCTGCTGCTCGTCAGTCCTGAACACAAACTTGTGTCCACACACACACAACCATGTCTCTCCGATAGGACGAGCTCTCTTGTTGAGCCTGGCTAGTCTCTTGCCAGCAGCACCGCACTCGGGGCACTGTGGCATCGTTGGGATAAAGATCTCGATGTCGCTAAAATTGTTTTCCATGCTTGTGCTCCCTCCCGTCGTTGAACCTGATCTTGGTTGATACTGCCTTGTTGATGTCCAGGTTATACCTGCCTGCGAAGTCGAGGATGCGGATGATGGTATCGGCAAGCTCCTCTTCAACACCAGAGAACGGTGCGATGTGTTCAGAATGTGGGTTGCCAGCACGCATAGCCTCTATTGCCTCCGATAGCTCACAGTGCATCAATGCTACGCACTCAACGTCAGACTTGGGGTTCTCCCACCACCCCTTATCTACTGCCATCTTGTGGGCTATCGTTTGAAGCTCTGCCAGGCTCATCACGTTCATTTCTTCTACTGATGCTAGTCTCATTTCTCCTCCCCAAACATTCCGATCTGTCCTGGTATAGGGTCTTTCTCGTACAGCCTCTTAGCCTGTTTATACCTATCATTGTGCTTTGGGTCGTCGTTACCAGTGCCTGACTCTACTGGTATGAATCTACCCTTAATAGTTATGCCTGTGTACGGACAGATGAACTCCTCCTCCATGCACTCGTAGAACGATACTGACTCGCGCTCTGCAAACTCAAGCAGGGGTTTGTCTAATATCACATTCCAACAAGGCCGACTGACACCTAAACATCGCGCCCCCAACTGATGAAAACAAGCTCTGCCGTCCAGCCCCACTCCCTTCTCTTCGCATGGTTTCTTCGTCTTCTTCCCCATAAGCTAGTCGCACCTCCCGTGTAGTTCTCTCTAGAATATCACGAACGTACAGCCGCGACAACCCTACAATAGCGGCTATCTCCTGTTGGCTGTAATGCTTGCCGTCTGTTAGCCCGTGAAACAGCATGAAAACCAGCTTCTCTGTTCTGTCTGGTACTAACACATCGATTTCTTCCTTGAGTAGTTGAACAACATGGTCAGCCATCTCTATGTGTTCAAGCCTGTATGGATCTTTTGTATGCACAGTCCGCTCCCAATCGTCGCCGCCACCCATCTTTTCTATGAGATTCATTCGGATGCGAGGCACAATTATGGCAACCAATTGGTTGCGGACACAGGCATACAGGAACGTAGAAAAAACACCTTTCCTTGGGTCGAACTCACGAGCAGCTTTCATAGTCACGAGCACTGCCTCTTGAATCAGGTCTTCAATATCATTGTCTCCAACATACTTCTTTGCGATACTGATCAGCAGACGGTAGTTGCCAAGGATTATTTCCTCCATCACATCCTCTCCATTGTTCAAACGCCTGACTAGTTCTGCATTCTGGGTTGCATTGAGCGGCTTTCTTAGTGCTCCTATCTGGTATGTATGATCATGCACTATTCATCAACCACTCTGGACAGAAAATATCGAACCGTTTGAGAAAGTGAAATATCGTTTGCAGCGGCGTATGCTCTTATTTTACACATAAGATAACCAGTGATAGGCACAGGTATTGGCGGCACTCCTAGATTTAACAGACCGGCATACTTCTCAAGAGTTCTTGCTGTTTGAGCCCTACATGGCTTTCCACAATAGATCTTGTCCTTGCGACCAGTGATGACTTTCAAACAGGTGGGGCACAGGCGGTAACCAGATATCACTTGCATGACCTCTATCATCCTGAAGTAGGTAAAGCCACGCTCATTGGTAGAAGGCACGTACGCGGCCTCCATATCTCGAAGCACAACAACCGGACTGGCATTGAACTTATTGCAGATTTGTGCTAGAGTGAGCCACTCTACCCCATCTTTCTTCATTTAGCCGTCATCTCCTCACATTCGTCCTCTGGTCCGAGATCCACGGCCAGCTTTTTTGTTATATCGCAGAACCAGTTGCCTTCACCGGTTCCAGTGGCCAAAATATCTTTCCCATCAAACAATGTTATCTTGGCATCCATCGACGATCTTTTACAGTGCGTACAGCCAAAAGGACATACTGGCAGCGAGTTTCCGCGTTTTTCCTTTGCGACGAATCCTGTCTCAATATCCTTCTTGAACTGAGTCGGAGTGTACCCAGGATTATCGACCCTGATCGATTCAGCACTGTTCAAAGCAGCTATTGGGTCCATCGTCTTCTTGTTTCGGTATGCAGCATAGAAGAACTCAGCGGACAGCGCGTGCCACACATGGTCCTCAGGAACATTGGCGAAGATCTTTTGATACACGGCGTGCCGTAGTCTGGCTGTTTGGTACGAGATTCCAAGAAATTGGGCTGTATCTTCTAAACCCATCCCTGTCTTCGTCGCACCGTCCTTGACTTCATGTCTAGTCGTGAGGATATGGATGATTTGGCACTGCGCGGCAAATATCATCGTTCCTGTATTCTCTGACATGAGGTACTGTGTTTTCAAAGCCTCGTCGTCCCATGTATCCATCTCCTCCCGCTGCTTTGCGAGCCAGGTTCCAAACGCCTGTGATGTATACAGAGTCTCGCTTAGCTGTTCGCCGGTCTTTAGGCGGCCATACGGTACACGGCGTTGCCAGCCATCATCGATGAACTGCTCAACCCACAACATTGTGTCGGTCATGTCTCTGTAGAATTTGAGAAATCCATTATGGATCGACCAGTGACACATGTTGCAGATTTGAGCTTTGTTCCATCCCGCATCGGCGACACCAGATCCACCAGCACCCTTTGGAGCGATGTGGTGGCCTTCGTCTGGGGCATAGATGTTGAATTCACGGCCACAGATGTAGCAGTTATCGCGGTATGTTTGTGCAAGCACGTCTTGTTGCTCTAGCTCGGTGAGCACACGAGAAAGAGTCGGACCAAGAAGCATGAACTCCTTGCTGACTATTTGTGGGTCTACTTGAGCTAGAGCTTTGGTCATTCTTCTACCACCGCGATCAGTAGAGAAGCACCGCATAGCACAAACTTCTTGCCATCAATTCTGAATTCGATCGATGGCGTTCCTTCGTGCCACCAAGTTACATCTGAACAGCCGGTTAGTATTTCCCACCCGGCCTCAGGCCGGAATGTGTATTTGATTGTATATGTAACCATCGGGCCGGTTGATTTTCCCATTAGATAGGCTCCTTTCCTTTTTCGTATAGATGCAGTACCTTATGGTCTGTATCACAGTATACACCAAAACCGTGGTCTCGTGCACTTGAGCAGAAACCCGCATCTTCGCCTTGGTGGTGCACGCGATACCGTACGCCAGCCTTGATCGCTTTGTACGAGATCAAGTAGCAAGCTCCAGTCAATCCAACTCGAACTACACCTTCGTCTATCGGAGTTGCTCGACCGTCACGAGTGTAGCCGTTATCTTCGCCAAACTTGTCCCACATGATGTTGTAAGCGTCTGCTGTAGGGTGGTTCCTCACCAGAGCAGATACAATGTCTCTGTTTGCGTGCAAAAGATGAATTAGTGTATCTGGATACACACAAATATCTGAGTCGAGTGAGAATAGATCAGCCTGACGCGACTTTGCTTCGTCAAGTAGTCGGTTTCTCACGCGAACCATGTGCTCATATTGCTCTATCTTCCACGGTCGTCCAGCAGGTATCTCGCTATCAACTTGCATCGACGCGTATGTCACTTTGATGCCATGCTCCTCCATTATTGGAGTTGCCAAAGCGTTGAGGAATGTAGTCATTTCTACTACTCGATCTGCATAGTCCCCTTGTACCAAGAAGAATAGCTCCACAGAAGCCAACGGAATTAGTACATCATGGATGCAGCCGTTTATGAGCATCCGGCCTACGCTTGACACGACATGCTCTAAAGCCCACATTCTCTCCCTAACTGGAATCCCGATCATTATATGCCGCACTTCCAATCCCCTCCCTTCTTTGGTAGTCGCCGATTGCTCTGAGAGCACGTTCTTCTGTTGTAGGTTCAGGCCTTGGCTCTATTAGTCCGAGAGCCAGGTTGACCTGATACACAGCATCGCCCTCTTCTTCTATCCTGAAGTGCAAGTATCCTCCAACACCAAACCTTCCAGGTATGTGTACAACTGTGGGGACATGGGTTCCACGGGCTGGGCCGCAGAACCTCATGTCCAACACACAGTCGCCACGGAAGGCGAGGAGCACACAGGAAGCTCCTCTGAGGTAGCCAATGTTGCCGCTATCATAAGGGCAACCGAGAATCCAACGAAAGTTGGGTTCGCTTGGCATCTTGAAATCGCTGTCGGTTATGACACCGATCATCATTACTGAATAGTCTGGAAACGCAGCACACACTGTATTGATGATGTCCCAGTGCACGTTAGGGTTAAGATCCAATGGGATCACTATCGTTTTCTCTTTTTCCATTCCGCCGCCGTGACTACTTTTAGTTTAAGCTGGGTAAGTGGAACCCAGCATCCATGGTAGAATGGGTTCTCATTCAAACTTGTTGGCGTCTTGCAGAGCGTAGAGCTAACGGTAATCGCCCTGATCCATGGATACATCTTCTGGAAGAGAGCCTCTCCACGAGCCACGTTCGGTCTCCGGTATCCCTTGATCTCCATAGCTACCAAGTAGCCAGTCTTTTCATCTATGTACATGAAGTCGGGAACCCTGCGAACCGTTCCCTTCTGGCTACGTCCCAGGAACCAGGAAGCTGGTTCGTAAGCCAGATGGGAAATTAGTCCTTTTTCTTCAGCCATGCGTAGCCAGATGTAAGCATTCTTCTCTGCCCGGTTCTTCACGATTACTGGTTCGTCAGGAACCCTAACTAGCTTACGCGCCATTTGTCACTCCCTCTCCACCAGCAGCTTTCCCACATTGATTTCTACTATGCTTGCAACTAACCCGCAGCCTGCCATGCGTGAGCGAACGTCCGTAGCTTCTTCGAGAGACATCCTCGCGGCACGCATCGCAACATCAGAAATGTTCATACAGCTTCCTATCATCTCTAACGTATCGACATCTGCCACATAGCTGTTGCCTGATTTCACAATGTATTTCATCTCTGCCTCCTCCGTTAGTATACCACAAATCAACCGACTTTTGCTTTAGCCTTGTCGATCCAGCTATCAGCGCCGTCAATCGGCACGTAATCATTGTCAAAAAACCTATACGTTGGCTTGCTCCACGACATGTACGCAGTGCCTTTTCTGCCGTGCCTATTCTTCGAGAAGACAAGCTCTTGAGGAACGTCCTCAGGTATCTCGAAGTACTCATGCGGATCGTACAGGAACATCACCACGTCTGCGTCTTGTTCGATAGACCCAGATTCCCTCAAGTGCGAAAGCATCGGACGTTTTGTCTTCGTGCTCTCGCACTCACGGTTGAGTTGTGCTAGTACTACAATCGGGATCTTGAACTTCTTTCTGATCTCTACCAGCCTGCGCATCACGCCAGCAACTTCTTGTTCACGGTTGTTCGAAGCCTTGGCGTTGCCTAGAAGCTGGATGTAATCGATGTAGATGATGTCAACCTTGTGCTGTACAATCATCTTGTAGATGGCCGTGATCACTGTCTGGATCGAGTTGTGGTGATAGTCATCGATGAACACGCCGTGCTTCTCGACAACGCTACAAGCGTGAGCAAGCTCGCGCATGTGAACCAACTTCTCTCCCTCTACTCTGACAATCTCCCAGTCCTTACCCATCTCACGGCTTACTAGACGCTTGAACAGCGAACGGTCGTCCATCTCGATAGATACAATCCCAGGCCTGATGAAGTTTCTAGTATCAGGATGTATAAGCTTGGCTTGCATGTATGCCCAATCGAGCATCATCGTAGTCTTGCCCATACCAGGTCGGGCAGCCAACACATAAATACCAGGCTGGAAACCACGAGTGAAGTAGTCCACGTTTGAGTGGCCACAAGGGATTCCTCTCCATCCACGGTCGATTATCTGGATCATCTCATCGTGGGCTCCATGGGAGATATCTGCAAGCGTCTTGATGCCGTTGTCGGCCTCACCTGCAAACAGGAGTGGTAGATCCTCACACATAGACTGTAGATTATCCAAGTCCCCATCGTCCTCTATGTATGCGGCCTCGGCCACTCGTGCTGCTGCATCCAGTATATTCCTGCGCACACCTTTCCTGCGGACGATCTTGGCGTGCCATTCGAGGCTTGCAGTAGTTGTGGTTCTGTCTAGAAGGTGGTTCAAATAGATACGTCCACCGGCAGACTCCATCACGCCCTTCTCCTCAAGTCTGTTGGCGAGAACGATGATGTCGGCAGGATCTCCACTGTCGAACAGCTCTATCATTGTCTTGTAGATGATCTTGTGGCGGCCATCATAGAATAGACTGGGGTTCAAGATGCCAGCTATCTTAGGAATGGTTGTCTCGGGCTCAAGGAGTGCCGAGCCAAGAACAACCTCTTCTGCCTCGATATTCTTAGGCAGCTCCCGCACATCTTCACGTCGCATCTTTATCACTCTCCATGAACAACTTCATATCTTCGTCAGTTACGCGCTGTTCTCCGACTGCAAGTGGGCGTCCGTGTCTTTTACGATTCTCGTGATCTTTCTCTTTACGCGAGATCCTACACCTTTCAGCGTGATGTCTCACAGCCTGAATGAAATACATCAGCTTGTACTCCCCATCGATCTTAGGGATGTCCGTAAACGAGAGCAGCCCATCCATCCAGTCACGGTAAGCGAGTGGCATCCCGTGAGTTTTGCCAGCGCCAGCTCCAAAGAACTTCTTTGCGATAGCATACGCCTTCTGGTTGGTTACAACATGGAATCTCTTCCAGTCGGCCATGCTCTCAAGAACGCAAGCGTAAGCAGCAGCAGCCGTGGTTGGGATGTCTGTAGGGTATCGGTCGTGCCACCGCCCGATCTGCCCCCTACCCCAATCAGCGATAGAATCGATTTCTGGTGGTACATCAACGGCGCTTGCGCCAGTAGGAGAGTCTTTACGAAGTAAAGGCTCGACTACTGAACTCTTTGTAGTTCCTTTATGGCTACTAATACCGGAACCGGCTACTTCCTCAACCACACTCAAACCCTGACCAGGACTGGCTGTTTCCCGGCTACAAATACGGGAACCGGCGGGGTAGTCTGCGTTTGGTGCGTCTAAAACCTCAATGAACACCATTTTGCGACCGCCGCCGCCTGGATCTGCCTCTTCCTTGATGGAGAGTAGACCGAGGTTAGCCAATATAGACTTAATGTGAGTGTACTCGTTTGGGCTTACGCCACTGAAGTCTTCGATTAAACCGTTTGTCACACGACATCCCGAGCCATTCATCGCTACGATTTGAATGATGCCAATGTAGTAGCACGTCAAGTTGCGAAGAGTTGCTTTCGGTTTACCCTGTGAACGGGCGAACGACCTAATTGCCCTCATAGCCAGAGGCTCTATAACTGGCCATCTCCTTGACCTTTTGTCGGCGAGTGCGTTATCTGTGCTCACCGTGAACTCCTCCCGCTTATAACGCCCAAACTTCTGAATGTTCCCATGAAGTTGTTGTAGAACTCCTCGGAGTCCCTGTCGGCTCTATTTAGTTCGTCAATACACCTTCGACATAGCTGCCTTGTAACGTACAGCGTAGAGCCAGTCAGTTTATACCTGTGACTGTATAGCTCTGCATCGGAATAACACCTCTTGCATTCCATAGAAATACCTCCATTCCACGGTGTATCTAATCAACTGGATCGGATCGCAGGATTCGAACCTGCACTCCTGCCCACTGACTCGCTTCTGCAAGTGTGGGAGAAATCGGGAAGCTATCCCGTGCCTTACCTATTCAGTCCACATCCGATCTTTGCCCTTCCGGCACTTGTATTCGCTGACAGTCGGGCTCTGGCCTGGGCAACAGGGTATTTCACCTGCTACCCAGTAACGGGTTTGTTTCGTTGACAGGGTTGGGTGCTGACTCCTACCCTTACCTAGCCCATTGCCAGGTAGTATACTCCGAAACGGACTCCAAGCCTAGACTTGTAGTCTGTCCTAATGTCCATGCCATCATCGCGTAGTTCCTTCACTCGTGCCGCAGCACGGTAACAGGCCCACCGACGAACACATGCCCTGGCTGTCAACCTCTCTCCACGTTCGAGAGCACGCTTGATCTTCAGCCTTTGACTAACCTTCTTTCTTGTCATCGTAGCCTCCTTAACCCTTACAGTTGTTGGTGCTTTAGCGCGTGGAACGCCTTGAAGTTCGGTGCATTACACATCATTCCCTCTGCACACGATATGCTGAGAGAGTATCCGGCCACTGTGTCCACTCGATACACTGCTGCCGTGCATTCTAGAACGTCGAACGTCTTGCCAGGATTGTGCTTGGCCAGTCGAGCAGCTTCCTTCACTGCCTCATCGCGTGTTGGGTGTTGTATTGAGGAAGCTCCACCATCACGAGCGTGAACCATGAAGTACGTTCCGTTCATCCTGGCGAGTCGTGCCTTCTCGATCCGAGCCAGCCGCGCTTCTTCCTTCTTTATTGCCGCAACGATGTCGATCTCACTGTCGATTGATTCCTTCATCGACTTCATCGAGTCGTGCGCTCCGAACACGTAGCAATCGCTGTTCGTGAAGAACATAAGAGTGGTGACGTTGAAAAAGATTTGCTGGCCCCGGTAAGACATGATCTCAACTGTGTGCTTGGTTTTTGTGTTCATCTTTGACACCTCCGCGTCGATGTATTTCCTTGCCGCTTCCAGCGAAAAATGTGCTTGTCCAATCTTATCCTGTCCACCTGGAGATTTGATACATTTGAACGCTTGTTCTCCGGTCTCGGTGGTCAAGGCGTAGACGACAAACCCTTTGTACTCACCTATGTTGTACCATTGTGATGTACCCATGTTGCCTCCATTATTCGTGTGAGTGCTCTAGGGGCGGTTGTAAGCCGCCCCCATTTGAGCACCGGAGTTTAGACAAAAGCAACTGCTAGAACGGTACTTCTTCGGTTGGAGCAGCCGGAGTAGACGAGCCACCTGATGGAGTGAGCAGGGTAACCAAGGCCGCTTTCACCTTTAGTGCCCCCTCAGACACCTTGTCCTCTGCCCCCAGCCATGTTGCCTTGAAGACACGGCCACCAACTTCTTGGCTTACTTCAAGACCGATACGTGGGCCAGAGTAGCCACCACGTCCGCCACCACCGCTTTTTTTGGAAGGATCTTCCCAGCGGTAGTATGTCTTGCCGTCCTTCTCGGTCTTGGAATACGTGAGGTTCGCGACCTCGCCTTCGGCCAACGGACATGGTGCACCTGGCTTGCCCCAGATAACAACGCTAAGCTCCATCACTGCGGTTGAGCCAGGGACAGATGCAAATACCTTGTACTTCTGGTGCGTATTGCCAGGAGGATCGCCATAGTCGAACGTGCCGTCGTTCTCTACCTTTTGGATGTTCGCTGTTGCCAGCGTTAGAATCTCTTTTGCCAATTTGGGCCTCCTTGTTGGGCCATTTTGATAATACATCATACACCGAGAGTCCTAATAAGTACAGTCCTCATCGCTCCGCCTTCTGATGTCCCTGAACCTCCGTTTGACTGTATCTAGTGGCATGTCGTACCTTTGTGCCACCTGTCGAGACATCTTGTTTAACCGTATAGTGTACGGCTTCTTTAGCTCCCTGCGCTTCAACATGAAGCACACCATTTCCTCTATAACCTCGTCGGTTCTGATTGCGGTAGCCATAACGAACTCCAAGTATGGAATTACGCCGAACCATGTCTCAATTTCGACATCTTCTCCAGAGGCCCAGCTAGGCCGTGCTTCGTCTAAGCACTTGTCCACGTCATTTCCATATACGAATCTAGTCATACTTTCGGCTGGACACTGCTCGTGCGCCCCGACCAATCCCGTGGATTGTAAACTCGAACAGTCCGACAATACCTGACAACATCAAGAATGACAACAATGCGTCAGTCATGTATCCCCTCCTCCTCAGCCCTGAATTTACAATCAGGGTGACATGCACTTGTATTATCTCCATCTGGAAAGCACGCTGGGTGATGTTTCTGTTCCTCTAGCTTCTCCAGTATGGCCCTTGCACTAGCTAGTCGCTTTGTAAGCGAGTCGATAGATGCGATGATCTCTCCTCCGACTATAGTGGCCACGACCAGCCGATGTTTGCACCAGCCCTTGTGCACGCTCATCTTGCGGCTGTAGTCTTCGCAATCACATGGGCCGATCTTTCCTTCATCGTTGACCGTGACCATGTGGCCGTTGATGACATGTATCTGACTCATGATCTCTTAATCAGCTCAGTATTCATTTATGCCTCCTTCGCTGTTGGCACATCAAGAGGGGGTAACCCCTGTTCCTGTCTCCATTTCCCGTACTGTGCACACCATGGAGCTACTCCACAGTATCCAGCACATCGTTTCCGTTCTCCAGGTCGATGGACGATATGTCCCTTTCCCTCGACGTCAAGTCGTTTCTGTGCTTCTTCCTCACTGGTGAACAGCTTGGTCGCTTTTACCAGCTTGTCACTCTTGTAGTAGGCCCACTTCTCCTCGCTTGCCCATACATCGTCTTCTTCTCCGCCGACGATACATTCAGGCTGTTCGTCATCAGGTAGCTTTCGACACGCGAAGATCTCTTCTACCTTGCCCTGAATCCAGCGAGCAGTTGCGGCAGGTGAAGGCAGATCGAACTCGTAGAATCCCACATTGATGCGAGGGTACTTGTCGTTACTCATCATCTTTTTCTCGTCCCAGTCTCGGAAGATCGCACAGATCTCACCTTGGTTGGCAACGTCCATCCCGTACATGAAACCGAGCCAGTTGTAGATAGCCAGCTGTCGCTTCCATTCCCGATCACGGGACCGGAACACATGTGTCCAGGCACTCGTGAACTTGAAGTCTCGCGTCACTCCATCAATGCAGATACGGTCAGGAGCCCCGCTTATGGTGACCATGCCTTCGTCAGTACCAGGAATCAGGATCGATGTATACATACGTCGCTCAAGAACAGGACGCACTCTCGGAGCTACACCCTCCTCAACCATACGAGCCATCGATCTCTTCTGCATCGAGTACATCGCGCTATGCGCTGCACTCCCGAGCAGCTTCCATGTGCAGTCAGCAATGTCCTCAGTCACTAGATCTCCGTACCTCTCGCCAAGTACAGTAATTTGCGTCGGCTTGATCAGTCCAGTTGCGCTGAAGTCTGACCGACGTTTGCCCCCACTCGTTGCATCGTAGTTGAAGGCCCAGTATAGATCGTGATACCATTCCGGCAGTCCTCGTTTGTTCGTGAAGCCGTTGTCTCCGCTCATGATCCTCCTTCGGATCGCTTAGTTATGTCAAGTATATCAACTCTATCGTCAACCAGCAACTCTTCGAGCCTTCGGAAGTATCCATGCCTATCGATGTGTAGTGCAATCTCGCTTCCTTGACGTAGGGCCTTCCACGAGTCGCGTATCTGGTCTTCAAAGAGGCTGAACTCTTTCCAGTCTTTGGTATCCCAATCAACATGACTACCAAGTCCGCGAATTGCTAGCAAACAGCCGTCCTTGCCAGAGCGAACGACGTCGATGTCGTTTCCCCACATCCTGTTAGCTACCTCTTGAGCCATATCGAACAGCTTGTTCGTAGCGTCTTGCTTAGACATCGCCAGTGCTGTCTTTATGCAGTCGATTGATTCATTTGGGTACAGATATTTCAACTCTCCTGGGTGTGGCCACGCTCCGTAGCGCACGCTGAACCCTGGTAGAGTCTTCGGATCGCTCCAACCGGCCTCTCCGTCCTTCACAGTGACAGTTATCATTAGTCACCGTCCTCCGAAGGTGTAGCAATCTTCACTAGCTCTATCCTGTAAACCCCGATAAATACGTAGAAATCGAGGACTAACGACGATCTTAGATAGCCGTAAGTAACGATGGCGAGGGTGGCGTCTATGAGGCACAGCCACTCGCTGATCCATGCCTCCAACCTACTTGGTGTCCTGTTTGGGACTAGCCTAATTGGCTTTACCATTCTCCACCTCCTCCATCAAAGATCTCAACAGTTCATCGACATCAAAAAACAGTATCGTGAAGGCAATCCACCCCAAACACAGCCGACCACTCCCAAAGTAAAATCCTCCCCAGCTACCAATGTTTATCATGAATGTCATCTTTATTCCTCCTGTGTATTCACATACACTATTAGAACTCAGCAGCCACCAGGAAACCGGCCACGGCCCACTCAAGTTCCTTAACGATCCTGAACATCTGGCAGTTGTCGAGAGCGTCTTTGCCACGAAAGTACTGCTCGTTCTTCACGAACACGTCTATGAGCTCGTTGAGTGCATCGCGTCTACTGAGCATGACCTTTCCGATCCACTGGTCCCTGCGAAGCAGTATGTCCATCAAATAGGGAAGCCTGCCAGTCCAATCTGAATCGCCTCTGATCAGTGAAGACCTACGCAGGAACAACAGGCCGCTGTTGCTGAGCACGATCCACCGCTCCTCGCGGAACTGTCGGTCGTTAAACGTCTTGTCTATAATGATCCTTAGCCGTTGTGGTTTGGTAGACAGAGGTCCGAGATCCCATATACGTTTGATGAGGTGCGTATGGATCACGTTTATTCTGTCTATCCTCCCAGCGAACGAGGAGCTAGGTGGACTAAACTTCATTCCCTTCTTCAGTTCCTCTTCGACCCTACGCCATGCGTAACCCAGATGCCACGGAAGCCTTCTCTCCTTCTTTGCCATGATTCCTCCCTAGAGTGCAGCTTGTATGATGTATGCTGCTACGCACTCTTTAAGCAATTCCATCAGGTGTTCGCATTCTTCTACGCCAACGCCACGCATGAAGGCTGTCTTGTTGCTGGCAACGACTCTGCCTAAACGCTCAAGTGCCTCTCTCTTCTGCGTGTTCTTCACGAACTTGAGCCAGGGACGGCTATTACACATAAGTTCGATCAACTTGCTCCATGCTCTGTTGTTCACCCAATCTGCCTTGCCGTTGGTATTATTCCACGAGTCAGTCCTGTAAAGCAAACCGGCTGAGCTCAGCGTGATGTTGACACATCGTCCATCGTTGCCATAATCGATCTTCTCACAGATACGTTTGCTCGATAGCGAACCAAGACGCCAGATGCAGACGTTGAGCGTGTTCAAGAGCATCGTGTGGTACGTGAGCTTCACATCGCTCTTATCCATCCTGTCCTGCGTGTGCTGTAGTGCTGTCGGCATCGTGCTCATAGTTTCCTCCCGAGTATTTCTTCGATCATCTCTGCCCTCGCCTCTGCCTACACGCCGTTTGCGATTATGATACCCATAACCGAAGATCGCAGGTCATCATTTAGTTGTTCAAGGCTGTCGTGCTTCATGCCGTCGAGCCTAGCCTTGATTTCAGTATAGATCTCTGGCCAGTGTGCGTTAAGGATAGATGTAACGACCAGGTTGTTAGTGCCGACCAACACGCCGCCTCCCTTGACCGTGAATGATGTGGACATCGCCCCGTATGTGCCGTCCGGCCTTGGCTTGAGATTCCAGTTGGCCCGTACTACTACGCCATCGTTACCGCACGCTGTAACCACAAGCCCAAGAGCTTCCTCCTCTACCTCTATCCCAGCATCTGCAAGGACATCGATCTCTGCGTTAGAGAACTTCACAGGGAGCACAAGTGACACAGGAGCCCCGCCAATACCAGAGAACATGCCGATGTTGTCAGCAATCAGCTTGCACATCGCTTCGAGTATCGGGCGTTTGCCAACCATAACCTTATCGATCCATTGCTCATACTTGGCCAGCACTTCGATGATGCTGGTGTCTGCGTAGTAGTTCTTCCAGTCGTACTTTGATGTTGAGTGCCAGGAGCTTGCAGTGAAACCCAAACCGCTGCCGCTAATACAGAACGTCTTGTCCCTCACGAGCCCGTCGTTCTTGTCTGTTGTTCGCAGAACGAACTCCTGTTTCTTAGTGCTTAAAGACCCGAACTGTTTCAAGAGCTTCTGTACTTCTAGTTGAAGCAACTCGCTGTTCGGGATCGATTTGTTTGCTTCTGCCACTATGTCTCTCAGATCAAGCAACCTATCACGCAGTGAATCCAGGTCTCCTCGGAGTGCTTCGCTCTCCAGTGCTGCCTTGGTTATGTCGTTACAAGCAGACGCAGCGCAGGAATCATGAATCCCGCAGCCCAGCACGTTTATTGAGAACTCGTGCGACTTGATCAACTTTCCACAGATATGACAGAACGCTTTAGCTGCCATAGATGTGGATACTTCTGCGTGGATGTGCTTTGTCATAGTTATTCCTCCTACAGGAAGAACTTTCCGTAGTGCTTGGTCAGGCCCAGTTCGGTCAGGAGCTTTGCGAAGTCTGCTTTGTGGACAGACGCAGCGTGTCGCTTGACCATCTTGAGCATAAGTACGCCAAACTCAGGCTTGACACGACCTGAGACAGTCATGACGGCCTTCAGGGTGGTAGCCTGTCGCTTGGCTCGGTACTTCTCAGCCAAAGCCGAACAGAGAGCGTAGATACGATCCATCGCTTCTGGCAGGTCTGCCGTCTTAGGGTTCTTCATGATCTCATCCAGGTCAACCTCGTCAACCAGCTTGGCAAACGCGGCCAGTCCGTGACCAGCAGCTACACCAACAGCCGTTGAAGCGTAGAACTGAACGTCGTTCCAGTCGGTTATGCCGAGTACCATGTCGCTGACGAACTTCCACGAGCGAGGAGTTGGGAAAGCTTTCGCCTGTGGGTCAACGTCGAACCGGAACAGCATGTCTGGGTTCTGTTCGATGTAACCAAGAACACGCCCGTCGATACCGTGGTCAATCCCCCATTCGATCCACGAGTCAGACGTAGGGTTGTCAAGCTGAACGTGGAGGAAGCGGTTGCACAAAGGCTTCGCCATGTCGAACGTAGCAGCCCTGTCTTCGGCTCTGTTGCCACAAGCCACCAATCCAACGCCGTCAGGGATCAACACGTTACCAACGCGCCGATCATAGATGATCGAATAGGCGGCAGCCTGGATCAATGGAGGAGCAAGGTTGAACTCATCAAACAGAATGATTCCGAATGTCTCAGGAGGCATTGCAAGGAAGTCAGGCGCAAGCCAGGTCAGGACTCCGTTGTTGTTGCTCGGAAGCCCACGGATGTCAACAGCGTCAAGCTGGGACAGTCGAACGTCGGCCACATTGAAGCCGTCGATGTTGAACTCAGGATACACGTAGACATCACTTGTCTTGAGCTTGCCCTCTGACTTGAGTTGTTTTGCCAATGCGCGTGCCGTGTCCATAACAGCATCCGACTTGCCAATGCCGGGTGCACCTTGGACGAATACTGATCGCCCGCAGTTGTAGGCATGGGTGAGAAGCTGCTGCAATTTCGCGTGCTGAACATTCTGAGTTGCTGTAGTCATGGTAAAACCTCCTGTGTATTCCTAATCTTACTTCCTAGGATTGTCAATATCAAGCGCATCCTAAACCAGATGCCATCTAAGTTTCAGCCCAGATCTCGATCTTTCTCTTGTTTTTCTCAATGTTCCACTTCCTAGCGTTTGAACAGAGCGAAAACCACTGGCCATTATTGTTATGACTAATTGACCGGCACACTACCGTGTCTCCAGTACACGGATACTGACTATAATCTAAGATGTCATGTCTAAAGTCGCACTCCCCAATCCCTGCCCTTATCAGGTCGTCAAGCTCACAGTCTACCATCCTAAACCTGATCAGGCAAGGGGTATCGGCCTAGTGGTAGAACTTGACCGAAAGGAACGTCGCTTTCATCACAATGCTGTGGTTGAAGTAGCCATACTGTCCTGAAGTTAAAGTCATTCTCGGGTGGGAACGTCCCGTACCCGTCAGTGTAATATACCATCATCTTCAAGTGAGGAAAGTGCTCGACCATGTAATCGAACGCCGGTCTGAAGTCAGTACCGCCACCACCTTGCATCGGAGCAGCCAGGAACGAAGCTACGTTCCGCTCTGTCAGCTCGTATGGCTCTCCGTGTACGCCAGCATCACAATCTACTACCCAAACCTTGACATTCTCGAACATCCGAATGATGTCTGCGAGCATAGCTCTGCCTTCTCCGATGTCACGCGCTGACATCGAGCCAGAGGTATCTTCAATCCAGGCGAGTTCCATGTTCTCCTTCTTGGTCGATGGGAGATACATCCCTGCGTTTATCGACCGTCTGGATGGACGTGCGAACGTGTAGTCATGAGGAATCATCGTCACGATGGCCGAGTAGAGGATCGAACGCCAATCCAACATACGACCAGACATGACCTCAACCCATCGGTCAACCCCCGCAGGAGCCTTCCCTTGGGCCTTTGCGGCCTGTGCTGCCTCTGCCATGACCTTCGGCCAGTCTATCTCGGATCGTGTGCCACCTACGCCATCATCCTCACCATCATCGTCACCCCACTGGCCGTGATCATCAAAGCCAGGATTCTTGGAATCTTCCTGCCCTTGACCACCGCCACTGCCACCGGAACCGCCTTCACCCTCAGGAACGTGGGTGTAGACCTCTTCTGCGAATCGCTTGGTGATCGTGTCAAGTGTCTTGCCATCGGTGAACGTGTATTCGTCGTTGCTAGGCAGGAGCCCACACTTCGGAAGCGTAATGCTCTCGGCTTGCAACGTGCCGTTGATCCAGACATCAGTTGCGATGTTCCATCGGTTGGGATCTCGTTTTCTGCATCGGTTCGGATGCTCGAAAGCTACGTGCATGACCTCGTGACACAAGAGGCCGATCAGTTCGTCATCGTCCAGGCTGTCGATGAACTCTGCGTTGTAGTAGATGTACTTGCTGTTCATCTTGACACCGGCAGTGGGGATCAGTCCAGTCTTGTCCTCGACACATTCCATGTGCATCACCAGGTATGCCCAGAACGGATATAGTTTTAGCATCACGATCTTTGCCTTGGTGATTCTATCTTCAGTTGTGAGCTTCGGCCTTACGCCTGCCATGTCAATCTCCTCCGTGTCTTTATCTTGGGAACGTCATGTTCCTTGGCTCCATCATAACTCCACATGATGCTTGGTGTCAAACCGACTCTTGCAACTGCTTCGTGCGGTTCATGGTAGAACTCCATCAACTGTCTGTGATTCAGGTGTATTGTAGGTTCCATTTCACAACTCCTCCACGATGATCGTAGCTCTGAACCTCTGCCCTAGCTTGTACGCCAGAGCCTCGTCGTACACATGCAGATCCCAGATGTCCTTGAGTGTCTCCTGAATCCAACCAGCTTCCATGTCTGCGATGTTCATCCTGCTCTTTATCTGGCCGTCCTCCCTCCACATAATAACATAGAAGAACTCAGTTTCAGGGTCATAATACACAATATCCTCTGGCTGTGTGTTGACGCGAACAACAGGGGTCAATCCTTCTACGACTCTACCGCGAGGCTTCTTCAAGTTACTAACCATCCCTCACATCCTTCAACAGTCGTCTTACCTGGCTCCGTTGTCGGCCTCGATAGCCCTTCTTGCAATGCTTGCGCCAGTGTGCGCTGGTCCCAAAGTAGTGGTGGTGATGCCGATAGAAGGCATCGCACTCGTAGCCACCTTTCTGTACAATCTTGGTCTCGCGCTCTGCCATCATGTCAGCCTCCTATGCTGTGAAACAAGTATTCAGCCGTGAACGGTTCTACGTGCTCCGAACCGATCAACTCCAGCTTATCGATTATCGCACGTACAAACTTATCTGTCAAGTTCTCCACGAACGACCAGTGGCCTCGACCAGGTATCCTTCGCCTCCAGTGTTAGCTATGATCTTCACGTTGCTTCGCCCCCTTCTGTGCATGTCGTTCTTTACACATATCCCAGCCTTCGACCTGCTCCCAAGGCTTGCGCCCCATCATTGCCTCGACTGTGAATGTCTCCATACAACTAGCCATACGAACACACATCGCACGCGCCTCTTCGACTGTCATGCCATCTACCTGCGCCTTGAACTCTCGCCGCACCTGTTGCTGCT
>Ga0208647_1000204_pt1 | contig 21752 bp, 20 predicted proteins | sample AntAceMetag02UKA_FD_184765 | JGI IMG/M metagenome (GOLD analysis project Ga0208647, IMG submission 184765) | Saline lake microbial communities from Ace Lake, Antarctica - Antarctic Ace Lake Metagenome 02UKA (SPAdes) (version 2) | ecosystem: Environmental > Aquatic > Non-marine Saline and... | reverse complement strand
AGGGAACTATATCCCAATCGAAACGTGTGAACTTGGAGAGATTTACATTGACCCGAAAGTAGACAGCATTGCAACTCATGTAGGAATGAAAGGACGAGTAGCACGAACTGTAATCAGAGCCGCTAAAATGAAATACGGAGAGTTCCTACAATACTTTCCAGACATGGAAGGGAAGGTTTCATCAGGAACACCAGGAACAGAAGAAGTGTTTGCGGTTGAAGACAAAGACATGACAGGAAACAGACTGATGGATGATAAGGATGAGCTTACTGTTTTGTATTGTTACTCAGTAGAGAAAGGAGAACCAACAATGGCAATCTTCGCTGGGAGCACTGGAGCATTATGTGAACCAGTGAGAAAAGGGAAAGATTATCCGTTCTGGAGAAAACGAAGGGGACGAGATGTAGCATTTCTACCGTTTGTTGATTTCCATTACTCACGAATGAAAAGAGGATTCTACTCAATGAGTATGATTGGAATGATGAAAGACATTGCAGAGAGTTTCCGAAAGATGCTCAATTCTGCGTTGCCTGTATTCGCTAAGATAGTGAATCCGTTATTGTTCTTGTTCGGAGCAACTGATGACCAGACCATTGAAGAAATGCAACTGGCATACGAACAACAGAAACTCGGAATGAACCCAATGATTGCATCTGAAGAAGGTGTAAGTATGCAAGCCGTTTCACCGAACTCAAACATATTCACTGAGTTCATCAACGCAAAACAGATAGTGTTTGCTGAAGCATCAGACCGATTCGATATTGATTTCCAACGACTGAGTGGAGAAGCTGTTAAAGCAACAGTGTTCGTAGGAAAAACAAAGACTGAGTTACAAGCAATCGCTGGACTGTACACAATCAATAAAGTGAAATTCGACCTATTGGCTGAATACACAATGGCTCTTGCTTCAAAACACTGGAGCTTGAAAGACCCACGAATAATCAACATTGCTATTACTGAGGATGACTATGTACCTCTTTCCATTGGGAGAGCTTTACAGGTCTTTAAAGAATTTGAAGGATACTTTGATACAGATACAGATTTACGGATGCCTACGAGCACTGTAGATAAAGCAAACGCAATGACGGAGATGGAACAACTTGTGTACTCAACATTCTACGGAAGACCGTTCACATCGGCAGAAGAAATCAGTGTAGAGATTCAGGCACTTGCTTACCGAGCCAGATTACGAGATATTGATGATGTTTACACAGTGGCTGCACTCGAAAAGAAAGCCAATCTTGTGTTGCAAGGGAGACAGCAACCTCCACAGCAAGGAACATCACCAGATGGTTCACTTACGGCAACGAATCCAGCTAACGAGGACGTGGCTCAAGAACTTAGTCCAAATACTGCATTGGCTGAAGCAGCAGCAGGAGCTTGACAAACGGCTTGAAATACGCTAGTATCAAGGCATGGATATTACACCTGCTGATATTGAGAAGTACGAAGCCGACAAGAAAGAGCTTCTCGATGAAGATAGTGAGAAACGCAAGAAACCAATGCGTGACTTCTTTAATAAACTGAACAAATGAGTGATATGAAACGAGTTGGTATTATTGATTTACTTGTAGATGTAACGAAATACGCTCCTTCAAGGTCTGAAGCACGAAGACTTGTAGAACAGGGCGGTGTTACTTACGATGGAGAAGTAATTAAAGATGCTAGGGCAGTCGTTGATGTAAAAGGAGGAGAAGTATTGAAAGTAGGGAAACGTAAATTTGCAAGAATCAAATGAGAAACTTTCTAATCGACATCGGAGCACGAATAAAATTGTTGTTCAACAAATCCAAATTAGAGAAGGATAATATAACAGACGAAATGACGTATGTTATGTTCAAGAAGATATTGAAGCAGAACAATACAGCCGACTCAATCAAAGAGTATATCCGAACAACAGACTTCAACGACAACACGAGGATGATGGCATCACGAGAGAGCTTCTATGATATTTGTAGAATAGTACGAGTAATGAACTGTCACGAGGACAAGAAGTATGAAGACTTCTTTGTAGACCTCAAGAAATTCCTATCGGCAATGGAAGCCCACATGAAGTTAAAGTAAAATTTGTGTTCAGTCAGATATTGTGATAAAATGTATTCGTATCTATTTATTTGGATACTCGCTCTTAACAACACATTATGTCTGAAACAACAGAACATACCGAAGAAGTGGTTGTAGAACCACAAACCGTTGAAGCTCTGGATGATGTAGAGGTTATCGAACCCGATAACGAACCATCCGAAGTTGAAGACCAGCTCGACATTGATGAGCTTATTTCTAAACCTAAGTCACAACTCAAGACAAAAGAGGAACGGCAAGGTTTGTCTCGTAAAGAAATCGCCACTCTCAAACATGAGAATGACGAAGAAGACGAACAACCAGACCCTATACTTGAGAGAATGGCACAACTGGAAGGTGAAATCTCAGAACTCAAAGCGAATAGTGGAGAAGTCCACGAACTTGCCAAGACTACTAAGAACAACCAATCAGAATCGTTCATTCGGAACGAATTGGATAAGAAAGGAGTGTCTAATGCCGATTTTAATAAGCAGTATAAGTCTGCGTTCTTGAAAGAACGTGACGAACTTGTTGCAGAGGGTATGGCAATGGATAAAGCCGTACAACGAGCAATGAAGTACACGCTTAGCGAAATCAAGGCAGACAAAGCCGTTGATGAAACTCGTGCTGAAGGAAGAAGGGGGGCAAAAATGCCAGCCGCTTCCACATCGAGTCCTACCGCAACTTCTATTAAGAGGTCTGTACTGGAAAATATGCCAGTAAATACCCCAGACCAGAAAGGCAAATATAATGCTATTATGGATAAAATAGAAAGTGGTGAGATGAAAATGATATAGTTGGACGAGCGTTTTAAACGCTTATACTAAATTATGGCTAATACAATCATAACCGTTGCAATGTTGCAACGAGAGGTCATCCGAAAGATTGACCGATATGCGATTATCGCACCAACAGCGAATCGTGAGTATGAACGAACAGGTCTTGATGGACTCCTTTCACAGGGGGACACAGTGACGGTTCAAACATTCCCACGAATCACAGGAACTCTAGGAGGAACTTTGGGAGATGACATTTCAGAAACTAATTTTGCGATTACTTCTGAGAACTTTCAAATCTTGGACAGTTACCAACTTAACGTACCTATCAAGGACATTGAGAAAATCCGTTCAAACCTTCCACTAGAAACTCATGTTGCGGAGCAAATCGCATACGATGTCGCACAAATGTACGACAAAAAAGTCGCTCAAATCGTTGTAACAAATGCAAATTCAAGCAACGTATTGAACGCATCTACTAACTACACTCCAGACGGTTCTACTGTTTACGGTAAACTTACTGAAATGAGTGAATTGGCAGATATTCAAGACCTTACTGATGTAGACTTGGACTTGTTTGTAACTCCTAAAATGTGGAGATACATCAAAGAATCAGGAGTTTACGATACAGTAGATGCAGGATTCAAAATTCGACAGTCGAATGGAGCTGCTGCAACACGAGGTTATCGAGGAAAGATGGACAGATACAATATCTTCGTAACTAATAACTGTCCTTACCGACAGAAAGTTACATTTGCTTCTGCACCTTCAAACACTGAAGCAATGACTATCACTGATGGTACAGATACTGTAACGGTTCAATTCGTTACATCTATTGGTACTGCTGCTGGTAATATCTTAATTGGTAACGCTGCTGTTTGTTACACGAATCTTCAAACTCTTTTGAATACTCCTGGAACAACTACAGCAAACGGAGTTGCCCTAGCTGCTGCTGATATTTCATTACTCAAGAAATGGAGATTGCATCTTGGAGATGCTACTTCAACTGTTTCTTACGAAACTTCAGCTGTTCCTTTGGTTTTTGCAGATACTATTGTTACAAATACCGATTGGGTATCTGGAACAGAGTACCGAGTAGTGTTCGCACTACAGCCGCAGAAATCAGTTCACTTTGTCGCTCAAATGACAAAGATGAAAACTACTGATGCGGAGGCTGCTTTCAAAATGAATATTCTTACAGAACACGCATTTGACGGTAAAGTCTTCGATGAAAACGCTAAACGTATCTTCACAATGGGTGTTGATAAATAAAGTTTTTACCTTGCTCCTTCGGGGGTAGGGTTAAGATTTTAAAACATGGCTTTCAATAACACAGAGTTTCTCGAATTCAAAGAAATACCAGGATATTCTGGTAGATATGCAATAAATACATACGGCTCTGTTTTGTCTCTCCCGAAAGAAGGGGGAACTAGGTTCGGAAGTATTTTCATTCCACAAGAAAACTTAGATGGATACCATCGAGTGTGCCTGCTTGGAAAAACAGTGTCTGTACACAGACTTGTTGCTAAAACATTCATCGTTAGAGAAAGGGGAAAGGATTGTATAAACCACAAAGATGGGAACAAGCAGAATAATCATGTTTCTAATCTTGAGTGGTGTACTCCAAAAGAAAACGCACAACACGCTGTACGAATTGGATTGTTTAATACACAACGAAGAAATAAGGCGAACACAATGAACGCTATAAATAGAAAAAAGTTTAGCGACATACAGGCGAATAAAATACGAGAAATAAAAAAAGAAACAGGTTGCTCGATGCGTTCATTGGCAAGATTGTTTAGCTGTAGTAATACAGCGATTAGTAACGTTATTTACAAAAAAGCAAAATATGTTTAACAATACTTCATTGACGGCAGAGGACGTGAAACTGCATTTTATCCGAAGGACGAAAGACCAATCCATTGTGGACAACGATGTGATTGATGCTCTCAACGACTTCTACTCTATTATGAAACGAGCCGAAAGACAGGCAAAGAGAATAAGAAGCCGAGAATATTCAGCAGTAGCGGTTACTTCAGCTGGGTACACTCTTACTGGGCTTACTGATATTGGGAGTGATAACGTCAAGGTTTATAAAGGGACAGCTCTTACGGATGTTTCACCATCTACGCTGTTACCAGAGAGAAACTTTGATGACCAGAAAGCAGGATGGTGTCTCCTCGGAGATGGGAAGCTGTACATCACTCCATTTGGAGGAGCTGAAAGTGTTGTTATCTTCTATGATAAGAAAACACCACGAGTAGCAGTGGGGTCTACATTATCAGACCATGTGTTACTTATTGATATTGATTTAGAACAAACATTAAGACGATATGTACGATATACGTTCTATGAAGGACAGTATCAAGACGGATTGGCTCAAGAGAATGAGCAGAAGTTTTTAGAGGAGATGACACGATATTTCAGTATGGGGTCGAAAGCTCACTTCTTTAATCAAACCTAATGCCAAAGGTAGACTTCAGAACTAACAGAAAATTCAATAAACCAAAGCAACAAAGCGTTGTTACGAGAGACTTTAGCAAACTTCAGAACACAGAATTGGACTCAGATAAGCTCCCTTTTGATGTTTTTCACAGTGTGAAGAACATGGTTCACAAAGGACTTAATGCTGATATTCGGAAAGGGATTAAGAAACTCGGAGAAGTGACTGATATTCTTGGGATTGGATTCCACAAGAAATCAGCAGAAACAGCGTTACTTGGAATGGTGCAGACAACAGCTACTTCAAAATTAGTAAAGATAGATAGGTCTGATGGTTCAACAACAGATATTAAAACAGCAATAGCTGGAACAGGAAAACCAGTATTTACATCATTGAGACAAGCTGCTTATGTTTGCAACGGAATAGCTAACATTGAAGTTGTAGATTCTGCAGGAGCAACGACAACAGCAATCGCATTACCGAGTAGCGGAATAGCACGATTTGTCACAAACGACACAGAACGACTCATTGTGGCTCAAACCGATGGAATATTAAGGGCAAGTGCCATTGTTTCGGGGGATGTAGCCTCTGCTAACTTCACAGTGTCTGGTACAGCGATTGGGAGAGCAGTTTTGATGCTCACGCAGATTGTTGATTTTAAATCGCTTAAATCGAATGGTAAAATCATTTGTGTAGCTGGAGAGAATGAAATCGAGCTTCACAGGACACCAGACTTTGCAACGAATGGAATTACGGTATATCCAGCAGATGTATCGACAGTGATTCGAGCATATCCGAATATTGGAGTTTCGAGCAACGATGCAATTATTCCATACGGAACAGGTTTCTTTGTAAAACCTACGGACGGAGTTCTGTATTTCATATCAGAAGAACTCCAAGACCCACAAGAATTCAGAGATGACTTAGGGGAGATGGAATCTATAAGTTGGCTTCTCGCATCATCTGGAATCGACCTAAACAAGAAAATGCTTTACCTAACAGGTTCAAAAGTAAATGCGTATGACACAACAATAGCGTTCAATATTCAAGAACAGAACTTTTCACATTTTGAGAACATTTGGGGGAAACAATGGGTTTCTGATTCAAGCAATTTGTATTACTTGAACTCTTACAACTACGATATTCAAGATGCTTTTTCTCCGTTGTACTTAACAGACAATGGGGCAGATATAAATTGGGGACTTCAAACAGCTTCGGTGTACGGAGACTTGAAGCACTACTGGAAAGCAACAGACTTCTTCATGAATATTGCCACTGGCTCAGATACTTTGGTGAAAGCAACTCTTGTGGCAGATGGAAAAATAGGTGGTGATAAAACTCCTGTTTGGACACAAGACTTTGATATAGACGATAATTCTTCTGCGTTTACGAAAGGAATCTCTGGATTTGGTGGAGGTACTTTCAGCGGTGTAGAAGCTGGAATTAGTATGCTTCATAATCAAAGTGATATTTACACTGAATACTACAACTACAACACGAAAGTTCTTAAAACCTTTAAACGAGCGAGATTAACTCTTTCTGGCTCAGCAAATAACACCTTCAGTATACGAGGTGTTGGACTCGATATTGAACCCACTTCTCGTGTAGCGAGGGGGATTACAATGACTTCTTAATCTGTTACAATACACACAATGACACTCTCATTAGCAAACTCGCCTTCGGATGTCTACCTCAACCACGTTGGAGAGATAGACAATACTACAGTAACTCCAACTATTCGGCTCAAGCCAGTTAGTGCATTGAAACGACAGGTCGATAACGACCCAACAAACGATGTACTCTTAACTGAAATTGTTGCCACGATTAGTGCTGATGAAGTTTCGACAGATGGAACACTGAATAGTGAAAGGTTTTATCTCACAGGTGGAACTGAAACAACTTATGCTGGAGAAGCAATAGTAGAATACACGACAGTCGTTCGTGGTATTTTCAATACTAACAAAACAAATCCTCCAGTAGCAGGAAGTGGAGGAGATAGAAATTATAAAACTCATGCAACAGGAGCACGATGTGTTCTTGATGGGGGATTTCTTGCAAGACGTTTAGAAGAAGACTTTGAAGCAACGGTGAATGATAAAGTTCTACAAGCTACTTGTTTCGATTACACAACAGATGTGACAGTGGGAGATGGAAGAAACTACTTTGTTATTCCAGATAAACTTGATGGCACAAGTTTAAATCGTGTTCATGCACGAGTTATTACAGCTGGAACGACAGGAACAACAGATATTCAAATCAGAAATGTAACAGATACAGCAGATATGCTTTCCACGAAACTCACGATTGATAGCACTGAGACAGGAAGTGATACGGCTGCAACTCCAGCAGTTATTGATAACACTGCGGCTGCAGTAGCAACCAACGACTTACTCGCAATAGATATTGATGCAACAGCATCAACAAAAGCAAAAGGACTTATAGTAACCTTAGAATTTAGAGGATAATATGGCAGGATTTACCACTGGTGTCATCGACTTATCAGCAGACAACACGTTTGACAGCGTTATTATGGGTAATGGTGATACAATGACATTCTCGAACGCTGGTACAGGTGGAGGAGTAGAAGCTCCGATTGTTGTAACGGGAGACTTTACAGTTGCAGGAACAGCGATTATTACATTAAGAAATAACACGAATCTAACAGTTGGAGAAGTTTCTGTTGTAGGAATCACAAGAGACTTAAATGCAGTAGCTTTATCAACTGGTACAGCAGGTGGAGGCGGTGCTCATGGTGGGGGTTCTAATGTTCATGGTGGATATGGAGGTGGCGGAAGTGCAACAACTGATGGTGGAGCAGGTTCTGGTTATTATGGGTGTTGGTCTGGCACAAGTGCTAGTACAGCTGGTGGAACATATCCAAACGGAGCAGGAGATGGTGGTGGTTCTGGAACAGCGGTTTGTAGCGGTTATGGGTATCCATGTGGAGCAGGAGGTGGAGGTGGAAGTGCGGGAGCACCAGGAACTTCAACAGAAAGTGTTTCATTTTATGTACAAGGAAACGTATCTATTACAGGAGGAACTATTACAGGGGCTGGAGTAAACGGAGTATCCGCAGGTGGAAGTGGTGGTAGCGGTGGCTCAGGAGGAGGAACATACGGAGGAAGTGCAGGGGGTGGAGGTGGAGGTGGAGCTGGTGGTTCTGGAGGGAATGGTGGGAATTTATATCTTTTCCATCTCGGAACTGCTGCAGAAGCATTTGATACAACAACATTAGACGGAGGAACTGGAGCAGCGGGTGGTGGTGCTGGAGGAGCGGGAGGTGGTTCTGCCCCTGGTTCACCTGGAATTGCTGGAGGAGCAGGAACAACGGGAACAACAGGAATTGTTGAACTTATCGAGGTAGATACGACTCCAGAAATGACAACAACGTCAGTCACAAACATTTTTTCACTCCAAGCTACGGCAGCTGGGACGATAGTAAATAATGGTGGAAACGCTATAACTGAAAGAGGATTTGTTACTGGTGCAAGTTTAAACCCAGATATTACAGACACAAAACATATAGTAGCTGGTGTAACCACACCGTATACAACGACATTATCAAGTTTAACAGCAGACACTACATATCACTGTAGAGCATACGCAACGAACTCAGAAGGGACTGCTTACGGAGCAGATATAGAATTCAAAACAATTACGGCATTCGTGCCAAGACAAATAGTTAGCATATAATTTATTAACATGGCAAAAACAGCTGCACAGATTCGGGAGGAAATTAAGCGAAAGAACGAGCTTCGCGCTGGAACTTTTGCGAACAAAACACTTGTTCAGAATCCCAATGCGAAATCCGCACAAACGACCACTAAGGTAACTCCTGTTAAATCAACAACATTGAAAGATGGAGTGTCGAGTTTCCGACAACCTGAAACGTCACAACAGAGGTCTAAGCGACTTGCCGCCAATGCACCTGTTCCTACGAGCGGTGGGAATCAACAGCAGAAGGAGACATTTGAAAGTCTTATTAGTAGACAAATAGGAAAAGAAACTCAGCAATTCAAGAAAGCATCTGAAACGGGGGCAGACACTTCTGCTATGACTCATACAAAACAGTTTGCAATAAATGGACAACTATATGCAGTAAACCAAGAAACAGGAAAAATGGAGGTTGTTGGAGACTTTAAAGACCAGACAAAAAGGGGAGAAGATGGTAAACCAACCCCTATTATTAGTGGTGAGATTATCGGTATTAGAAGTGATGGAACACAATATAGAATTGGAGAAGTACAAGATGCAAGGGCTGGAATCATGGGAAATGTGGTTACTGGGGCAAATGCTGGTGGTGTAATGTCACGAGCACAAGCAACAGAACAACTAAGAATATCGGCAGAAACAGGACTACCTTTGGATGGAGCAAAGACAGGAATCGAGAAGCTACAAGATTTAGCGAAAGCTGGACTCCATTCGTTTGGAAGTCAGGGAGCAAATACTCGTGCATCACAACTGGGACTATCGACACCAGGAGCAGCTGGATTAGGAGGTGTAGATTTCGCAGCAGAGATGCTTGATTTAAACCCGAATCGACCACAACAAGGAGAAAACGAAGACCCAGATAAATACAAGATTCGAGTTCTTAACTGGTCTTTGGATAATATTACTGAAGCATTTAATGTATCAAATTCACAAGTACAAACAGATAAACTGGCGAATCTTCTTAAAGGAGACTTCAGAGAAACAAAATCAATACCAACATTGCGACAGTTGGCTGCTGATTTGGCTGATAATCCAGCGTTCAATGCAGCGAATGGGTTTTTGGATAACATGAGAGAGGGTGCTATTGAGGCATCTGTAAAGAGTCGTATGGAACGAGTACAAGGAGCAAACGAAGCAACACGAGAAGCTATCAGAGAAGCGATTACAGCCGAAGAAACCAAAAGGATTGATAATAAAATTTCACACGCTAAATCTCAACTACAGCAAGCCAACACAAAGGCAGCTAAGGCAGCAGCACAGGCTCAAATTGATGCTATAGGTCTACAGGTACAAAAAACACCAGAAGAACGTGCAGCTGAGCAGAAAGAGAGCATGATACAATCTGAAACAGCTAAAATCATGGCTTTAGACCCTACAATGGGAATCTACCAAGCACGAGATAAAGCAACGAGAAATATAAACGCTATGAATACAGCGGTTGGAGAAGATAAAGAAATTACAGAAGATTTGAATAATCTGTTTGATGACCCTACTTATAAAGCAACACATAAAGACGATGTAGTAGAAGTTGCTTTTGGAAAATTCAAAGATATGAAGAAAGCAAAAGATTACGCACAAAATGTACAGAATGTTCCACTTTCAGAAATCAATCGACAAGTTACAGAGTTACAATCTGCAGGAGGATGGAACACTGACTCTATTGAAGCTGATGCGTTCAGGACTCGAAAAGACAAGATTGTTGCTGGTGAGGGTGATAAGAGTGCAATTTCTTTGGCACAACTCTTTAAAGATTATGCTGCATTTGATAAAACTGGTGGGCTTTCATTGCATCTCGCTTACGGAGTTCTTGGCTCAGATAATACAAACGAAGCCGAAAAGAAATACGCTAATGATATGATTCCTTTGATAACTGCACAACAGGCAGAAGCTCGTGGTGATATTGAAGAAAGAATCAGTCGTGGTGATAAGACGGTAACGAAAGAAGAAAGACAAGCGTTCTTCAAAGCACAATCAGATATTCAGAGAGCCAAAGACTTATCTGGATTCATTACTGGTGGTATTATTGAACCAGATGAAGAATTCGTTGGAGTTTCTGACGGAGACTTAACGGAGAGTCAAAGACTGTCACCAACCGAACAACAAAAGAAATCAATTCTTGCTCGTATTCGAGTGGGACTTGTTGAACGAAAAGACGTTAAAGCACAGGAACAACTATCAATTATTCAAGGATGGAATGATGAATGGAGTGCTGCTACTGCTGAAGGAAAACCAATATCAGCAACGGTAGCTAAGAGATTCGGAGTTGCTGAAGGAGTAACGAAAGGACGATTTAATAAGATGGTTGAAACCAACGAAGAAGACGGACTTGGAAACGAGAGGTTTCAAGGTTCTGAACAGGAAGAATATGTATCACTTCAAAACTTTCTAAACACAGAAATAGATATTAGAACGATGCAATACATAAAGATGGGACACGATGCTTTCAAGGAGGAGCTTGATGTTACTGGTATATCAGCAGAAGAACAGGCACGAATAATGAATGATGTAGAGCTGGAGGTAGCTTCTGCATTACAAGATGAAGGGGAAACATTTGAAGGACACAAGGCAATAAATACTGGTGGAGGTGTCTCAATCCAACAAGGAGCTGCAGAATTCTTCGGTGTACCGAACAAGATGAAAGAACAGCTTGCTACACTAACTGGTAAATACACTGTTGCCTATATGAAGGCAGCATCAGGAGTTGCCATCTCAGAAAGAGAGGCAGTAAGACTCCAGAAACTTATTCCTAATATACGACAAGCAGATGCAGGATTTGTCGCTGGAGCGAGGGATGCACTTAAAGAAGTAAACAGAACATCTGATGTTGCAGCAGGTTTATATGGACTAGATGATAGAGCAGCACTTCAATTTGCAGTTAATAACATTGGAGATAAGATAACACGATGGGAAGAAATCGCACCAAATGTTGAACAACAATTTAGTACACCAAGCAGGGTCGGGGTAGAACCGAGAGTAGGAGATTCTTTTGAGCCAGAGCCAATCGTACAATATCCACAAGACTTCTTGGATGCGATTTCCGAACAAGGAGCTGTACAAGACAATTTTGGAAACTTCATAACACCAGACGGCAGACTTTTAGATGTAGACGCTTTATTAAAACAATTTAACATTAGATAATGGCAGATTTTAAATTCGACTTCGATGCAGCAACACTTGACACTCCAATAAACAAACCAGCGTTTGAGTTTGATTTTGAAGCAGCAATAAAAGATTCTGGTATATCACAAGAACAAACACCAGAACAGAAAGCTATAAATCAAGGATTTGAACCATCAAGAGGATTAAACGGATTTATCCCTGCAGCAAGAGAGCGTTTTGAAAGAAAACAGCAAAATCTTTCGAGTGAGTTTGATAGATTGGCAACAGACGTAGCGGAAGATGGAGAATTCACTACTGGTGAAAAACTCAAAGCTGGAGGAGTCGCTACACTTGCTACTATTGGTAGTGCAGCTTCTTTTGCGGTAGAAACTGCATTAGATGGGATTGTTCGTACTATCAGTACTCTTGTTCCGAACCCATGGGAAGAAAGAAAGATAGCTCAATTTAAAAAGAAAGGGGCAGAGATAATGAAATCAGATATTGGGAAGGAAGCACTACTAACTCTTTCTTCAGGACTTGAAGAATGGGACAAATTCAAAGAAAAGAACCCAAATACTGCATCAGTAGTAGAGTCTGCTCTTAAAATTGCCGAAATAATCCCAGCCGTAAAAGGGTCGAAGATTGCAAAAGAAGGGATTGAAGAAGGGGTAATTCTTGCCGAGAGAGGACTTGTAAAAGGTGGTCAATTTGCAACAGAAGCAAAGGGAGCTATTGATGTTTTAGGGGACTCGTTTCAAGGAGCTAAACCTGTTCTTGGGGCAGAAGTAGTCCCAGTCATTGCTAGTAAAAGCAAGAAAACAGCGTTAGAAATGCTAAAACCAAGCGGAAAGAAAGCAGAACAAATAGCTTTACGAGAGGGGAGGGTTATAACACCAAAAACAAAACTTCAAAAGTTGTTGTTTGGGGAGAAAATAACACCATCTCAGTTTGAAAACGAAGCAGCTACCTTTATGGCAGAAAACATAAAGAACCTATCAAACAGTAGGGCGAAAGCTATTAGTCAGATAAGTGAAACGATAGATAAGATAGATGGTAATGTTACGGCTCGTGCAAAAACAATAAAAGCACCAAAGAACGCACTCGATGGAGTCGAGGAATCTTTTTTGCAAAAAGCAGATGACATAGCAACTGATTTTAGTAAACAAATAGATGACAGAGGGATTAAGAAATTTGTTCAACAATTTAATGATAATGTTGCAGAACTAAGAAGTACAATATCAAAGAAAGGAGGGAATATCGGAGATTTAAGAGAAGCTAGAATTAAATGGGATAATTCTTTTGATAGGTCTATACGAAAGATAACACCGGACGAAATAATCGGAAAACCAAACTCAACTCAAATAAAATGGAGAATGTGGAAAGATGGAAGAAATGAACTAAACACAAAATTCTTTGAGATTGCAGCAGAGAACGGAGATGACCTAATGAGAAAGAACCTCAAAGACATGAGTCTTGGTATCCGTTCCATTGATGAGATAGCAAACAATGGAAGTGTCGCAAAAGACATATTAAGGGAGCACAAAAGGAAGATAGTTACTGCTGGATTAACAACCCTCGGATTAGGTGGTCTTGGTATACTTAATTAACACCAAGTCCGTAGCAGATTCCAAAAACGACTAGAAATATACATATAAATTCCATGTCTCGAATACTATCACAGATAGTGTCTTTTGTCAATCTATTTGAAGCTCCGATACTCAATTTAATATCATTGTTGCTCCTATTACAAACAACACAAATGATACGAGTGCAACCCACGTTACAACCTTTTCATATTTGGTTCTTTTTGGATATGTCTTGTGCCAAGAAATAACAAAAAAGTGTATCCAGCTATAAACCATTATGAAACCAAGAAGTTCATCTGACATTTTGTGGAAAATAAGAATATTCTTAATATAGCGTGTTTAAGCCAAGAGAGCAAATCCACTGATAAACTATAAAATAAACTTGCAACCCGAAGGCAACAAGTTTATAATGAATTTAGCTTAATAAATTCAAATGAATAATACTCAGTTATCAGAAATAGGCAAGCGATTTGGTCGGTTGGTTGTTTTAGAAGAAACGAATCCAAAATTTTCTCCATCAGGAATAAAGAGAAGGATGTATTCTTGTTTATGCGATTGTGGGAACATAAAAAAAACAAGAAGGCAGAGTTTGATAAGGGGATATACAAAAAGTTGTGGCTGTCTTTCGTCAGAAATGTTAATAGAAAGAAGGACAACACATAATCTTTCTTATAGTGTTGAATACAAAACATGGATGAGCATGAAAGAACGGTGTTTCAACGAAAAAACCACCAGCTATAAGAATTATGGTGGACGAGGAATTGCAATATGCGAACGATGGCTAAGATTTGAAAACTTCTATGAAGATATGGGAGAGCGTCCAGAGAAGCACTCTATTGAAAGAATAGATAATGATGGAGATTATGAACCAGAAAACTGTAGGTGGGCTGTATCAAGAGAACAAAATAATAACAGCAGAAATAATCATTTTCTTTGTCACGATGGACATGAATTAACTATTGCACAATGGGCAAGGAGACTAAGCGTAAACCCACAAGCAATATACTCAAGAATAAGAAAAGGATGGAGTACGGAAAAAACACTCACAAAACCAGTAACTATTTATAAAAGAAGCTCTCATGCACAATAAAAAAGTTGAAAACGTTATTGGCAATAGGTATGGCAGATTCACTGTATTATCTGATGCAGAGCCAAGAAAGCGTTCAAATGGGCAAAACAGACGTGCAGTTCTTTGCCAATGTGATTGTGGTGTAGAAAAAATAGTTGTTTTATGTTCTCTGAAAAACTCTACTACACAAAGTTGTGGATGTTACGGAAGAAAGATTAGTTTAAAAGCATTAAAGAAAAGCAATACGAAACATGGAATGACAGGGACTAGGTTTTATAGGATATGGAAAGCAATGAGAACAAGAAGTACAGACCCGAAAACACCAATAAATGCTAGGTATCTAAAACTTGGTATTCGTTCTTCTGTTGGGTGGGAAGATTTTGTTAATTTTAGAAATGATATGTATGAAAGTTATTTAGAGCACATAGAAGAATTCGGAGAAAACCAAACATCGTTAGACAGAATTGACAATTACGGAAACTACACAAATAAGAATTGTCGTTGGGCTACACTAAGCGAACAACGAAGAAATACTGATTATGATAAGTTTGAAGTATTTGGAAAGGAAAAAAAGAGAATGTCAGAGTGGGCAAAAGAATACAACATAAATCAGAACACAGTTCGGAGTAGACTATATCAGGGAATGAATATTGAAGAAGCTCTAACAATACCAGTAAGACCTACCAGTAGAGCGTATTGACAAATATTAAAAAGGTTTAATGGAAGGAGCGTTCGAACCCACGCTGAACTAACCACTCAAGGGTCTTAGAGTCTGTCTTTTCGTTCAGAAACTCTTTGGTTATCTTCACAATCTCCTCAGTATCCTGAGTTCTCGGAATAGCGTATCTTCGCTTTTTCATTTGTACGCAAATTATACCACACTTTTGTGTACATTTAAAGTGTTCAGCTTCAAAAGAGCTATAATGAGTTTTTAACCCTTTTATATGACGGATTTTATTAACCGTACATCGCATCGTATTAACGATAACAACACTACAGCATCTAGTGGAGCAGGTGCTATCCCTTTATCTGGTAGGATTCACCAGATTACTACTACTTCTGCGGATGCCTTAACATTGGCAGACGGATTTGAAGGACAACGAATTACTCTTGTTCTTGAAACTGACGGAGGAGATGGAACACTCACACCAACAAATCTTGCTGGTGGAACAACTATTGTATTCGATAACGCTGACACAGCAGAGATGTTGTTTACAGGGGGAACATGGTATATGCTCGGAGGAATCGCAGCACTTTCTTAATTTTTAAACCCCTTACAAATGACGGATTTTATTAACCGTACAAGCCACAAAATCAATGCGGCTTCAGACACAACAAAAAATATGACCACTACTGGTGATACAGTAATTGGTGATGCTGCCGAAGACACACTAACAGTGAACGGTATATCTACTTTCGATACTTACGTTAGGGTTCGTAACCGACCAGTTACAACAGACGTTTACGCACTCGAAGTCAAAGGAGACTACGCTGCAGCAACAGGAGTGTATCAAGGAGCATTTCAATGTTCTACAAGAGTTTACCCAACAGGAGATACCTCTGCTGCTTTAGCTAGGGGTGGGTATTTTCAATGTCAGTTACACGCTGATGACACAATGACTGCTGGTGGAATGACAGGACTTTATACACAGGTTCACAATAACGGAACTGGTATAATGAACGGTGCAGCCCTTGTAGTTCAATCACTACATACAGATATTGCCGATGGTGGAACATGGACTGCTGTAGAACGACTTTGTTCACTTCATGTAGACAGTAATCTCGCACAAGCTGTTAGCTCTGGAATCTATAACCTTTTGTTTATTCAAAACAGCGGTTCAACAACAGCAGCAGATGCTATTGCTATTGACGGAAACGACAAGGTTACAGCTCTTATGACACTAACAAATATAGATGGAGCAGCTATGGTAGCTAATGGTGCTGTTCTTGCCGACATCTCTAGTACAGCAAATGCAGGATATATTAAAGTTATTGTAGAAGGAGACACTAAATATATCGCTTTATACGATACAAAGACAAGTTAAGCTATTGACCTTCAACTTAAAAAATGCTACGCTTTCGGGTGTAGTATTTTTTAATTATACAACATGAAGAAATTTGAAATTACAGAGGAAACTCTGGTGGAGGTATTCAATTATTTGACTATGAAACCATTTGGTGAAGTAGAAAAGATAATGGCTAGTCTTCGTACAACGGCTCAAAATGAAATAAAAGAACCAATCAAAGAAGAAAAGAAAAAATAATCTTTTTTGTATTGCAATGGTAAAAGGTGTATAATACGGCTGATTTCGGAAAGTCCACTAATAATGGGGTCGATTTGAATCGAATTATTAACACTTTATCACATGAGTCTTATAACAGGACAAAGAGGGGTATCCCCTCAACGAGGTATGCCTACGGATGACAAAGGAGCATCCACACAGACAGTAGCAGTAACAGGTGAAACTGTTGCTCTTAAATATTACACCGCAGCAGGTGTAGAAACCGCTGATGCTGGACAAGCAGCAGGGGTATTAGTTGTTGGGAAGATTCTCAATGACAACATTAGAAACTCATTAGGAAGTGCTCAGGCACGATACAATGATACTTCCTTAACATTTACTTCTACGGCTGCAACAACAGAAGTACAAATCCCAGCAGGGTTTGATGAATTTGATTTTAATTCCGCAGCAGACCGAGCCAACGCAATTAAAGAAGCGGTGCTCGATACAAACGGAAAATATTGCGTAGATTACTCCTCAGGGGTGATTTACATTTTAAAAGCATCTACACAGACATCACTCACATCTACAGCTTACACAATCGGTTATAATACAACTGGTGGTGGAACGGTGGTAGCTTCTGATGTTAATATTAAAGAGGTTGGAGGAAACACAGTAACGACAGCTATTCCAGTTACGTTTTCGGCAACAGTATTATCAACAGATGACAGTGCGGCTTTAGAAGCAAGCACAGTATCAAAAGCGGCGGCAGGGAGTATTTATAGTGTTTCTGGGTATAATTCAGGAGCAGCACAGTTTATACAAATACATGACGCGGCTAGTTTACCAGCAGATACGGCAGTTCCAGAAATATCTTTTAAAGTACCAGCAGCTACAAACTTTTCTTGGACAGAGGCATCGGGCAGAGCGATGGCAACAGGAATAGTAGTTTGTAATTCAAGTACACAGGCAACAAAAACAATCGGGAGTGCAGATGTTTGGTTTAACGTAACATACACATAAAATATGGCTGAAATTATAACTGGCATCGAATATCCTGAAAATACATATAAAATCTCCCCGATTGGTGGAGATTACCAAACAATACAAGCCGCTCTAGACGCTCACCCAACGGCTGGTGCTTTGTTTGAGGTTTATCCAGGAACTTATGTAAATGATACGATAAATCTTACAGCAAATAATCAAATGGTAAAGGGTGTGGGGACTTCCCCTAAAGGTGTTTTTATTACAAACACAGCTCAAATTGTAGATTCGGGAGCAACAACAGGAGGTACTATTGAAAATGTAAAAATGGTTATGACCGTTCCTGCTGATTCTATTGACGTTACTGTTACAGGAACAGGAAGTTTGAATTGTAAATTCTGTCATGTAGAAGCTGTAATAAGCGGAACAAACGGAGATGCAAACGGAGCTTCTTGTTATTCAGGTACTGGAGATTTCAAAATAGTAGAAGGTTCTATTGTTTATACAGACACCTCTGACAGAGGGACAAAAGAAAAGAAAGCTGTCAATGTGGAGGGGGGTAGTTCTTGGATTATAGATGATGTAACAATGACAGTTACAGGAAGTGGTACAAGTTCTTCAATGAGTGCTGTACGAGATGTTTCGGACGGAACAGCGATAATTGATAAATCTACTGTAAATGTTACAGATAATGAGTCAGATGCTACATACGGGTTCTCTACTGTGAATGGAAATGGTGATGGAGAGTATCTTTACAATACATTCCATATTATAAACAATGGAGCTGGAAATGTTGCTGCAGGGGGATACTTTGATAGCGATGATTCAAGTCTTTCTATTAGAAGTTCATACAATCATGTACACGCTGAAAGTTCTGCGGGAACAGCGAACTCAATTATAATTAACGATGCAACTACTACAGTTGTTAGCCAGTTTGATGATTTTATAGCGGCAGATGGAGTAAGTAATAGCGGTGGTACATTAACTATGCTTTCTTCTGAGGCAGATGGAGAGTTAACAGTAACGGGAGAGGTAACAGGAGATTTAACTGGAAATGCTGATACGGTTACTACAATAACTGGTTTAGCACCAGATACACAGAATACTTATGCAAGAACTCAATACTTAATTCCAGTTGCTTCTTCAACAACAGCAATGGGAGAGATAGCAATAGGAGCTGCTACAGAGGTTTTAACTTCAAACGGAGCTGGAGCAGCACCAACGTTTCAAGCCCCAGCAGCGGGTGGAGATGTTTCTAAATCAGGAAACTTAGTAAATAATTCCTTAGTTATAGGAGCAGGAGCTTCTTCTGTAAAGGATTTACCAATGACAGCTCAGAGTATTCCTATCGCTTTGACTGCAAACAGTATGTCTAGTATGGCGGTTACAGAGCAAACCATAGTAGGAAGAAAAACAGGTGGGAATGTTGACAATCTTTCAGCAACGGAAGTGAAAACAATTCTCGCTTTAGAGAATGTAGAAAATACAGCATTGTCTACAGGACAAGCAGGAACGGTAGCAACTATCACAGGACTTGCACCAGATACGGCAACAACACAAGCAACACAGGCATCAATTACTTCTGCGGCTAACCTAACAACAGTAGGAACTATTGGAACAGGAGTATGGGAAGGAACAGATGTAGCGGTACTACATGGAGGAACTGGTGCAAGTGATGCAGCAGGAGCAAAAACAAATCTAGGGTTTATGACAGACCTCTCAGATGACACTACACCGACTTTAGGAGGAGAACTTGATGCAGGAGCACACTCAATAGGATTCACGCTTCAGACTGCAACAGGTGATGGCACAACAACGATGGATTTTAAACTAGGAAACAAATTTGAATTTACTTTTGGTGCTCAGAACGAGACATTTACATTTACTGCACCAACAAAGCCTGGTAATTTCTTATTAACGCTTATACAGGATGATGTCGGTGGTCGCACAGTTACTTGGCCAGCTACGGTGAAATGGCCAGCTTCGACAGCTCCAACACTTACAACAGACGCAGATGCAGTAGATATAGTATCAATGTATTGGAATGGGACTAATTGGTTTGCCTCATCATCACTAGCATTTGGCGTACCAGCATAAACATGAGAGATAAAAAAACTGGCAGATTCCTAAAAGGACACAAGCAATTAAATACTGGAAAGACACATTTTCAGAAGGGTTGTGAGTCTCCAAGAAAAGGAGTCCAAATGTCAGACGAAACAAAGAAAAAAATAAGCAACTCTAAGAAAGGAACTCCGTCATGGAATAAAGGAATGATAGGATACTTAGCAGGAGAGCTGAATAATAACTGGAAAGGCGGTGTTACAGACGATAATGATATTATTAGAAAAGGAAAAGAACACAAGAGCTGGGCATCTGAAGTTTATAAAAGAGACAGATGGTGTTGCACTGATTGTGGAAAACACTGTAAGCACGACATAGTTGCTCACCATGTGCTTTCATTCGCAGACAACAAAGACAGTAGGTTCGACGTAGACAACGGAATAACACTATGCAGAAGTTGTCATTTAAAACTTCACTTAAAACTCAGGCGTGAGGCTAAACTCGTCCCAGCTTAACTTGACTTTTGGCACTCATAGTGCTAGCGTAACGACATGAAAGACACAAAAATCGTTATCGGTATCCCAAATGGAAGCGGACTGTTTCCAGCAATGACTGTTGAAGCATTACTTAAAATGCGAAAGACAGTACCCTGTATGGTATCTATCGTTGAGAGACAGCGTACAGATATGGCTCGTAACGCTATCGTTAAGATGGCACTTGAAGGAGGGGCAAGTCATGTTCTATTTATAGACGATGATAATCCACCGCCCGAAGATACTATTGAGAAGTTCTTAGAGGACGATAAAGATATTGTCTGCTCACCAATCCCAACACGAAATCCAAACGCACAAGGGGTGCATGATTTATGCTTGTTTACATCAGAGACAGTTAAGGATGGGAACGGAAAAGGAATGAAGATTTACAAGAATATGAATAAACTGAATACAGGAGGAAGTCACCTCGTGAAAGTAGAAGGGTGTGGCATGGGATGTACAATGATAAAAACAGAAGTGCTGGCAAAACTATATGCCAAGTACGAAGGAAAACCGTTTGAGTACGGTGACACTACGTTTACGAAAGACCCGAAAAAGTTAAACGTTCAAAGACGAACAATGTCAGAGGATATGGAGTTCATCGAAAGGGCAACAGAAGAAGGCTTTGAGGTATGGTGTGATACGCGAATACGCGCACCCCACATTGGCAGAGCAAAAGTATTTCAATTTAATGATTCACATATAGAATAACATGGCTAATTGGGACGTGACTACGGCAGGAGCAGCACTTGAGTTTGATACACAAAATGGTGAATATAATTCCTGTTTTGTTATTGATGAAAATCATTTTATCAACTTCTATCAAGGATTGAACAGTGATGGATTTGTACAAGCATTTACAGTTAATACTTCTACATGGGCAGTAACAACAGCTAATTCACCACTCGAATTTGATATATTAAATTGTGCTTATAATTCTTGTTATCAAATTGACGATAACCATTTCATTAACTTCTCACAAGGGGATGGTTCTGATGGCTTTGCACAAACCTTTGAGGTTAATACAAGTACTTGGGCTATTACAACGGCTAATTCTACATTAGAATTTGATACAGTATTTTGTTTTTGGAATTCTTGTTACCGAATAGACCCTAATCACTTTATAAATTTTTGGGGGGGAACTGATTTCGATGGATTCGCACAAATATTTGAGGTAAGTACTTCTACATGGGCTATAACTACTGCA
>Ga0208647_1000203_pt1 | contig 21779 bp, 26 predicted proteins | sample AntAceMetag02UKA_FD_184765 | JGI IMG/M metagenome (GOLD analysis project Ga0208647, IMG submission 184765) | Saline lake microbial communities from Ace Lake, Antarctica - Antarctic Ace Lake Metagenome 02UKA (SPAdes) (version 2) | ecosystem: Environmental > Aquatic > Non-marine Saline and... | reverse complement strand
AGAAGCTGAACAGGTGCGTCGTGGTCGGCAGGCACACGAAGGACGCTGACTACGAGAAGATAAATGCTGCGATTGAAGAAGGCTGGATCATCTTGCGCTATACCGGAGCAATGCTGAAATCAAACCCTGTTGGCTGTATGGATCAGATCAAACGTGTACTAGAAATGAGAAGAGGGAGCACGTAGGCTCCCTCTCTTGCAAGCTACCATCCGGTGTGGGTTACTTCTTTGCTTCTTCTCGATCAAGATATTCGATGATTGCCTCGCAAACCAAATAGTTCACGCTGCGGTCTCGCTTCGCCCCGAGAGCCATCAATCGCTCTACAGGCTTCAGTTCAATCTTCGACTGAGGCACGTAGATCGAGATCTTGGACATCAGTTCTTTAGTTGCCATGCTTTTTCACCTCCAGGTTCAGTTTCATCAACAGCGGAAGTATATCACACTTGCGCGTATCCTGTCAAGTCCGCACCTAAGCGATGGGCGTGAGAAGCACCGCCTTGACTGACAGTTTTGTATTCGTCTTCTTCAAAAGAGTGATGGCATCCACAACTCGACTGTCACGCTTAGCCTGGGCTGCACTATCTGCCAATACGTTGATTGCCGAAAGGGCCTTCCCTTTCGCCAAGATCGAGACTGTCCACATCGCCTTCTTTTTCTTTCCCTGGTACGTGTCCTGTTTCTTTTCCATCTGACTTCCTCCTAGTAGAACCTGGTGGGAACATCTGTGTTGTAGTAAACAATCCGCCTTGCTGCCTAACTAACTCAGAATAACAGAAAGCGTGCGCGAAATGATCCGCTCCATCTTTCTCCCAAGTAGCATAGGTCTTATCGTCCTCTTCGACAACAACCCTTGTCAGAGCCATCACATGCTTCCAGAACTCTGCGGGGGTGTCCTCGGGCATGACCTCTTCCATCGACAAGAACCTGCTCATCCCTTTGTCGAGGACTTCTGTGCGGGCAGCATTGAGTTTCCGCAGCCTTCCGCCGTCATCGTCTTTCTCTTCAGCCTCATCAATTCCAGTTGCCGTCGAGCTTGGCTTGTACCTTACGAGCACTACCTTGCCCATGAAGTCAGCCGCGAACTCTTTGGCCTTTCTCGTCTCTGGCGCGATGTCGATAGCACAATGAGCGACGTTGTGGGTGTGCATCAACCTGCTAAGAATCTCGAATGTGCAGGTGCCGATCCATACCGTTCTACCCTCCATCGTCCTGATAACCACATGCAGTGTAGCCCCAACGTCGACGCCCATACAGCAAGGTCCTATGTGAGCTGGCTGCATGACATCCATTCTGCGGAGTTGCTTGATGAGTTCTAGGGTGATGCGCGAACCTTCTGGAGCATAAGGGAGCCCGAGCACCATGTTGTAGAATGTCTGCAGTTCTGCTATTTTCCCTTGAGCCTCAATCCACTGCTGCATAATCTCCCACGGCTTTACAGTCGGGGAAATGAGCTGACTCATGTGGAACGATCGATACCTACCCTCAGTGGGGTTGTTCGCCAACCACCTCATCTTCTTTTGATCCCATCGTTCACGCAAATTGAGTGGGGTCTTGCAGTCCGGGCAAACGATTGTCATAGGGAACTTCTCACTGTAGCTATCCGGCCACACTGGAGGGGATTCAAGGTCGCAATGCGGACATGTGATGACTATCTCCTCCTGAGTGCCCATCATAAACCTACCGTAGATTCCTTTCTCTGACGGGAATTTGGGATTGCTCAGATCGTAGGTCCACTTCCAGCGGCTTGCTCCCAGACGACTCGTGGCCACTGCAGCTCCATCCTTGTCCATCTCTTCGTACTCATCTCGAACGAGGAGGCCAACGGGGATCTCTCGCAGCTTGGATTTAGCCTTGGCACCACGTAGGTACATCGGCTGTCCGAATGCGAGCTTGAGGCCAACGTTGTCTGCACTGCTGAATGCAGCCTGCAGGGCTGGTGAGTTCTTGAGGATAGGAGTAATGCGAGCCTGTGAGAAGTCTCCGAGCTGTGACTCAGTAGGGAGCATGTAGAGCACTCCCTCTCCTTTGGTGGCCATGAACCACAGCGCCAGGTTCAGCGCCGTCTCTGTCCATCCTGTCTGAGCACACTTCATCACAGCTACAGACCCAGATACTCCGAGAGTTCGAAGGGCCTCATAGACAGCCCACAGGTAGGGGTAGAATCGCAGCTCACTGAAGATGCCATACTGAATCCCGTTGGGCATGATCCTGTACGCTCTCGCGAAGTGGTACGGACCATGCCCGGCTCTAGCTTTTACCTGCTCTAGCAGGCTAGATACGCTGCTAACCGATTGGGAGGGCATCTATCTCGATATTGATCTCTCCTTCAAACCTTCCTCCTATAACCGCAGAGGCAGAGTCGTCGTCTGTTGGGTCGGACTGTAGCTGTAACGAGACTAGACACCGCCCTGGCTTCATCGTGAGGATAACTCCGACCACATGCTCCGCTATATCTTTCCCGTCAAGAAGGATTGACGGGACTTCGTCCGGCTTCACTGCTATCTGAATCTTCGGCATCTTCTCCTCCCTGCTTGTTAAACTCGATTGCGAAGATATTGTCCGTCACCGGATACTCGCCTATCCATTCCCACTTGCCGTGAGGACACCAGTGAATGGACACGAGGGCCTCTTCCTTACCAACCTTCTCTCGATCTGCCCAAAGGAACAGCGCAACACCCTGAACGCCTGGCATGTACTTGTTGGCAAACGCTAGTGCGTCATGACCTGCCAATGCGATCTCGATCTCGTCGAGAGGCCCATTGATGATCAGCCCTTGGACTCGCGCCCGTTTCCTGTTGGCATACGAGATGTCGTCATAGCGAAGTAGCTGCCATTTGTCTGGTATCTTCTTCTTTGCATTCTTCTTTGGTGTGTTGCTACCCCATTCTTTCTCGGCACCTTCCGATAAACCAATTCGTCGCTCGCATGTGCTGAACCCTTCTAGGCCCATTACGAATCATCACTCCTTTACCCTCGGCGGCTGGCACGCACGACACAATCGCCGCAAGGTCATCCGTTAGGAATCGCCCGTTTATCCAACCAACCGCCAAGTCTCGCATTTTCGGCCTCACTCCGATTGTCTTCAAGCGTCTTTAATAATGTCCGCGTGCATTTTTCGTGCTTCCCGCACCCAGTAGAGGTAATACGGAAGCAGTAGTATCCGAAGGAACCAGGTCCAGACAGTTACTTTCTTAGTCATTTATCTCACCTCCTTTATCGTAGAAGATTATGGTACTTCTTCTTCGTCATGAGTCCTCTATTTCCAGGATGACGATCCTGAACTTTCTTGGCGTGAACTTGCAGATGCCTACCTCTTTCATCAAAACATCAACAATTTCTATCGGGACTGAGACATTGCCGCCCGATCCATATCCGTTTTTGTTTACACAAGAAGAGGTACCGTAGAAATCTTCTTCACAACCAATGCCGAATTCGCCCTCAACAAATGCTTCATATTTCCGCTTGCCTTCCCAAATCGGCTCCATTACCAACATCCAGTAGGCAGCAGACGATACAGGAACGTCTTGGTATTCCGCGCACCGAGAGAGTCCTCGGTCGTGATACGAACGTAGTAGTCTTGCTCGGGATAGTTGGGTACGCTGCATTCGTAACAGTGGCTAACGGAATTGTACCCGGGAACTCCACCAACAGGAGCTAGGTACAGATAATTTTCAGTGTCGATCATCTGCGGCCATGACGGAATAATCAGGAAGGAATTGGGATGCCTCTTGAACTCGTATATTCCCTCTCCCCTGTATGGTACAGACGCGAACACTGCGTCAGCATCGTTCTCTCCAGCCTCGGCATACCAGGCAACAACTTCAACAATGCGCCAATCGTCTCCATCAGGATCGTAGAATCCCCAGTCGAGTGGGATGTCTCCAGGCCAGAACGGTTCACCAGCATCTCGCTCACATAGGAAGACCTCGTAAGCCAGCGGTGACAAGTAGTGGTCGCCCGAAGGAGAGGCGTGTAGTGGACTGAGAGCCATCTTAAATGCGTTTGGTAGCGTCCCGCCCTGTACGTGCCCATAACTAGCAACAAATGGTCGATCATTCATATTCACAGGCTCGTTGATCAGGTCGATGAATATCTCTCCGGTATGAGTCTCTCCGCCTTTGTAAGCTGTTACCGTAACGACGGCAGGCAGCTCATAGAACGTGATATCTGCTTCGTTAGTCCCATTACGAATCGTCCGCACATCGGTATCAAAAGCAAATGACCAACCTGGAGCCAGCATATCGGCTCGGATGGTAATCGTCGCTGGCGGGTGAGCAGCCAGCTTGTCAGCAGTAACAACAAGAGCGGGTTCGTCGAGCTGCGTACATCCCCCGAGGATCACCGCCAAGCAAAGCAAAAGAATCAGTTTCAGTTTCATGGTCAACCTCCAGTATTGATTCCTACTTCACGCGAACAGTTCGCGTTGTAGAGTCCTGGTTGCCGTCATAGTCCCAGACGGTGAGCGTCACGGTGTAGCGGCCAACCACGTCAAATCGGTGGGCAACCTCTCTCTTCACAGAGACTTGCTCCCATACATACTTGCCATCTTTCCAGACCTGAATTGTCTCAGTCCAGATGCCCTCGATAATGGTCCCATCGCCAAAGTTCCACTTGCCCCACATGATCTCGTCGTCAGGATCGTATGACGCAGACCCGTCGAACAGAACTTTCGAATGTGTCTGCACCGGATATTCTGGCGGGTAATACGAGAACGCCGCCACCGGCAGTGTGAGAACAGGCGCGACAGGATCGACAGGGTCTACTACAGGGATTATCGGCTGAAAACATCCAGCAAGAGAGAACGCAACAATCAGCAAGATGCCGATCGCCATTAGTTTGATACGTTTCATGGTCACTCCTTTTGAAAAGGGGCCTCCGCAGAGACCCCTTATCTTCAATCAGTTGGCTCTACGGTTGTCGAACGTCACCGACAACTGTGCCTTGAGAATCCTTCGTTAGTCAAATGTCGACTTCGAAACCGACCTCGGCTGTGAGGGCAGGGACACCTGCGGTGACGTTCAGATCAAACGATGCGAACAAGTCCCACATGATAGGAGGACCGGCTAGAACGTGTACAGTGAAGTCACCGTAAAAACCAACGTTAGCTAGCGCGACCGTAGGCCAGTTCACCAGCGGCGTGGATTCCATATATGTGCCAACTTCAATGTCGATTATGTCTACAGCGCCGGTGTAGTATGCGTCGACGCCTAAACACATGTCAGCCTGTAATGGCGTAACAGGAATGCTTTGATTCATCGTCCACATGTCTGCTAGGTACACATCGATATTGAACATAGACGAGTCAGGGCCAAACTCGAACCCTGCCCACAACTTGCTGTCGTTGTTCGGAACACCGTGTGTGTACCCAAACCCGAAGAACGCCATCGCCGGTAACGTAATTACCAGCGCCATAACTACCGCGAACGCTAAAACCAATGCTCTCTTCATGATGGAACCTCCGTTGTGTGTTCGAATTCCCCAGTCTCGTTCTTGACGGCGACAACCTTGTCGACGAGCAAGCTCGCGCACCAGAGTATGAACGCTTTGATAAATGGCGGGAGAGTGATGTCGCTCACTTCGATGAGCTGGTCGACAGTCTCTGTGATCCCCTCCATAACCTTTTCCTTCTTCAACCCGCCGTTGCCCGGTACTTCCATTGCCTCGACGAGACCTTTGATCATTGGACCCAGTGCTCCGATGATCTTAAACGCTGTAGAAATCCATCTCAGCCATGTCATTTTCCTAACCTCCTCTATACAGACTCAACAAGTATAGCACGTTTAGTCTTCAGTGTCTTCCGTGCTGCTATTTCGTTTCTCCATCACGCCACCAAGCGCCTTGATCGCGTCGATGCTCCCTTGGGCTCCCCAATACCCCAAGGAAATCACCTTGAATATGCCAGAGATGTCTTCTGCCGGTATCAACTTTGTGAACCCAGCAACCAGTAGCGAGACCATACCGATGCAGTACGCGAGGAACTTTCGTGACTTAATCTTTGAGGCAACGATGTCGGACGTCTTGCTCATGACTCCTCCTCTAAGCTCTCGCTACGAACCTGGACAGAATGAACATGACGGCAGTGACGCCCCATCCACCCATAGACAGGATCAACCCCCACTGTCTCTTTGACTTGTCTGCAGATCCCTTGGTTAGCTGCTCCCGGAACTCGGCATTCGTTTTCACGATGTCGACTATCCCGAGTTCGTGGATCTCAGAACGGAACTCGTTGTTCCGCTTGACCTGATCGCACAGGCTGGATTGCCCGTTCGACTCAGTCACGATTCTGAGCAGCTTCCCAATGCCAGAACGGATCTCTTTTATATCACCGGCAATGGTGCCGTTTTTCTCGTCCTGTAGGGCTCGATAAGACGCACACACCTCGCCGCTAACTGGCTTCGTCTCTGGCATAAGATTCCTTACGTTTATTTCGATTCTTCCCACGCAACTGTGCTTTCTGAAGGTTCGTCTGCAATATGGATCTTCCACTTATCAGAATCCCCGTCCGCGCCTAACTCTCTCCCTAGGTTGACGAACTCCGCTTTGAACGTTTGCCCCATCATCCTATATTGCTGTTTGGCCGCAATGTTAGCCTCTTGTGCGCCCTTCAGTTGCGTATGCAAATGTTCCTCTCTTTCCTGCGCAAGCATTGAGGTAAGTTTCATATTTTCTAGAAGTGTATTCGCGGCCATCATTTTCCAGTGCTGCACCGAAGTCAAGTTTTTCTTCATTGTCTCTCCCTATGAATAATTGTGGATAAGGATTATCTTCCCTAAGTCGGCTGGAGCAGAGGTGCTAGTCCAGTAATAGTGGTAGAATCTCCCAGTAGTCGGTTTAAGATCAGCGGTAGATGTATGCGCGTTAGTACAACGATGATAGTACCCATCAGTCCCCAGAACTACATCATTAACGCTGTAGTAATGAGAAATTACCCACGTTGTGTCTGTGACGAGCGCGTAAATCGGGATACGATTGTCAGTTCCTGTCAGGAAGATTTTCTTATTAGAGCCGTTGCACTTTACAGATACCCAGCCAGATGCAGTTTGTGCCGCTGTAGTTAGTGAGATACCTAAAAACTTTAATCGATGCGCAGCCGACTTGTAGAAATCAATCGTATCGCCGCGCAGATAGATGTCTCCGCTTGCCGTTATCTCAGTATCGCCAGTTGATGCCAGTGATATTGTGATTGCCATCTAAACACTCACCCGTATGTATCCATAAATTGCGGTTGCAGATGGTGTGTTGTACACAACATCTAAGAATTCTAAGGTATCTCCTCCAAATTCCATTACGATTGCACCGCCCATACTTAACACGATGTCTCCTGCACCAGCATCTATATCTATATCCCCCCCACCAGAGGTGAGGGTTATGCCCCCCCCGATGCGTCTAGACTTATACTTCCAGCAGCATGAAGGTTCACATGAGAGTCACCAGCCGGTCCACTGTATAAGTCTATCCCACCTCCCTGACCGAATCCGTCTAACTTGATGCGTGTATCATCAGCAGGCATGGTTGTGGTTGAAAAGAGTTGAAAAACACCAGCTATATTATGAATGTTCGTTAATTTGCCGCCCACTGAGAAGTCCCAGTAGTTAGTGGCGGTATGCCCAGTAGCCGCACCGAATGTTATTTTCACATTCTCTTCTAGTTCATACCCTGTAGTTAGCGCAACTCCAGCAATAGGAATATCTGTGTCTTCATACGAAGCCCCGCCATCATGAGACCATTCGAATGTGTCTGTTGCCGCAGCTAGGTCAATACGAACACGATAATCTCGTTCGACTGTTCCTCCATAATCGTCTTCACTGTTAGTTGTCATGTCGTCTAATCCAGCCCCAGTGAAGTCTGCATACGAAATGTGTTTCGATATTAGTCCGGAGAACAAAAAGTCATCAGTGCAAACAAGATCCGCGCTTACGTCTAAGACACTTCCCGTCCACTTCATGAAACGATTAAGGCCATTCGCGTCAGGCCCACCAAAATATAACTTAGCTTTGTCGCCGTCAGAGTCATCAAGCCCAATTATAAACCCTTGATTCCCGCCAGCATTCGCGAAATCTCCTGTTGAGATTCCAGCCCTGATTTCTACGTCCCCTTGACCTGCCTCTACTGCCATAATAATAGATTGTGACGTAATCGTCCCAGAACGAAGATAGTCTGTTAGCACCATTGGAGAATACATTGCTAAAAAGACCTTCCCGTTATGGTTATAGGCAACCACAACATCCTCAAGGGCCAAGGTCGGAGGAGTGTCAGATGTTTGGAATGTTGTCGTTGAGAGGCTGTAGTCCCACCAAATATAGTTTTTGTCTGTGTTGCCATTAGTGATGGTATATTTATTATCCTTCCAGTAGAGGATAACGCCTGACCAGGCCACTGAATCGGTGTCTGGAGAATCTTCTGTCCACACAGAATCTACCCCGAGCCGATGTGCCCATAAACCATCGTCTTCAGGTAGGGTTGTGCCTCCTGCGGCATCTGGAGTCTCGCTATCCTCGGCCGATGGATCTGATTCATTACTGAAAGTGTCTAATGCAGTTATCCTGAAATAAGTTTTGGCAGTACAAGCAAAGTGTACGTTGGTGGCTGGACTATAGAAAACCCCATCATACGTTGCGTCATTATTTACGTCGATTCCTGCGCCAGTTGTCGCTTCTGACGAATGATAGATCGCAAATTTGCTGAATGCGTACAGGTTATCTCCATTCTCTTTGGTCGTAGGGGCAACCATTGAAAGGATAAGTTGCGCACTTCCCGCCTCAATAGAGAAAGTTGGCGCAGAAGGGGCTATCGCCGCAGATGCAACAACAATAGAGCCCGTCTCGCATGGATCAGACATGCCTGTCCTGGCAACGTCCATCACCTCTTTATCTATAGCAGACCAGAGTTGTAATGTGATCATAGTGCTAAAGGAACTTTCTTGACAGTGATGCTCGTGATGTCTTCATCGCCTGCGTCAGCAGAGTTGTTCTTTACCAATACCTTAATGTACTTCGGCAACGGCTTGATCTCGTCATCGTCCGGCCAGTGCAGCGTCACTGTCTCTGACACCGTGCGCGGGAACGTCCATGTCTTCCAGGCTGTCGTGTCGTATTCGCCATTGTCTGCCTCTGTCGACGCATAGATCGACACCGTAGGGTCTGCACTCACATCGGCGTCGAACGTCATTTGAACTCTCAGCGTGAAGGAAATGACGCGAGATAGATCGGTATGTTCATCGCAGTCAGTCAGCGCGGTCTCGACGCCTTTTGCCAATGTCGCATGTGTCAGAATCGTTTCAACAGTCTTGTCCACATCAACCTCCTGTGTGGCTCCAATCATAAACGTAGCATTCAGCCTTGGCTGTTTGTCCAGAAGGCAATCCCTGAAGAAGCAGCTTCGGATCAGCCGTGTATTCAATTTGTACTTTGTTCTCGCCAGCAAGCCACCATTTCCACATGTAGCCACCACGATCCCACACTTCTACTTCGGAAACCTGGAACATCGTTATTGTGGTCTCTTTCCCTGTTGAAGCATCCCTACCCATGTATGAACGCGATGTGATGCCAACCGGCCTTGGCGGCCTAAATCCATCGCCCTGGAGGTCTGCCAGCAATTGCGCGTCCCTAACCTCAGATGATCTAGCATCTCTGGCCGTCCATCTACGGTACTGACCAATCACTCTGTCGACTGTTCCCTTGATGGTCGTAGAACCAACCATGTTCTGAACGTCGATGCTCCAGCTAACGCCCATCACGCCAACCAGCGCAGTGTAGTCGCGACCAACGAAGCTAATCAGATCGTGCGCCTCGATGCCAGGATGGATGTATGGAAGCTGGATTTCTATGTCAGGCGCTGGCTCTTCGAGATCGTGCAACATGTATTCACAGAGCGTCTGTGCCTCACTCACCATGTCGATCATTGAGTGCCTGGCACCAATGCCCTGCGTGAGATACCACATTGTCTTGTGTAGTCGCCCTCCACTGCCGTCAGGGATGCCATACTTCAACCGCGCTGAATCATTCGATAGTTGGAACGTCTTTAGCGTGCCGACATCTCTCAGCCGATAGAAGATCACGACCTCTGATCTAACGTCAGACTCGTCAAGATCGACCTTGCGATGCTTGAAGTCTCCGTCGCACACCCAGTCAGGTGTCGTGTTCGTCCTGAGAGGGTCATAGACAGTCGGCTTGAACGAAGATGAACCTGAATCCCACTTAATTCTGTAGATGTAGCCAGTTGGCTCAAGCAGTTTCTGCTGAGATTCCCAGATGTTGATCTCGCCAGTCTTGTATTCCTCAACATGGAATCCTGGCGCGTCTGTCTCAACGATCGACTGCGTGAACTTATGGTCGGCAAACATCTGCCCCATGATGGAAACAGCGTCTGCATCTCTGTAGATAAGCGGGTCGTAGAAATAGAACTCTTTGTACGGGAATGACGTGTCGACAGGCTTCACTGTTATCGTGTCGTCGCCCTCAACGTCAGTGTCGATGATCACATTCCCTGGGCCTACATAGCCTCTGAATATCTCATACCAGTTGACGCCAGCATTCTTAGTCACTTCAACCTTGATCTCGTTGTAGCGTGCAAGAAGCGGGTAGTAGACTGCCGACACCTTGTTGAAGTCGGAGTCTTCGTCTAATGGATCGAGATTGACATTAGGCGTCGTGCTGACATAGGCACTGTACTGGTTCCTGATGCTGATTGAGACAGAACACGAATCGGATTCCATGTCGTCAGAATAGGATAGGCTTTTCACCCTCGCACTGATGTCTCGCCAGTTGTCGCCATGATCCTTCACAGTTACGCGCAAGCTGGCTGATACCTTGTCTGTAGCTCCAACAATGGTTCTCATGCGCCAACCGCCTCCCATCGTCTACCGTTCGGAGACCCTGTCATGATCTTCTCTTGGAATCTCTTCTCTCTCGTAATCTCTTTCGTGAGAACGCGCCCGTCGAGAGTAACTGTGACGTGGTTGACAAGCCCGAATGACCCTCCTCCGCCCATTCCAGCAGACAACGGTGCGACAGAAGCTGGCATGACAATCTCGTTCTTATGACCGAAGACTAGGCCATCGGTTAGTAGTTTGCCACCCTTAGCAAGCTGCTCTACTGGGACACCGTTCAACGTCGAGTAAGGAACCCACTGGCCTGTAGACCCGATTATTCCTCCGAAGCCAGCATTTGTTATCGCGTCCTGCTGGTATTGTGGAATGCCATTAGAATAATCTGTGCTGGGAGTTGGCGTAGCAACTGGGTCAGATGAATCTGTGCTTGGATGGTCTATAAGCCACTGTGCCCATTCTGCATCGAACGATGTTTCATCATCAATGCCTGTTATCGGGGCTACATCATCCTCATTTACAGTGATAGTGCCGTCGTTGTTGTATGCGTTGTTCCACGCCTCTTCTGAAGTCATTCCTCCGCCGCCAGGCTCTCCTTCAAACGGATTCGGAAGACCAAGAAAATCGAAGATCCATATTACTGCTGCCTTGATAGCGTCTACCAAGCTGCTAAGTGATGTCTCTAGGTTTACCAGCAGGTCGTCTTTGATGTCATCCCAGTGCATAGCGACCCACTTGCCAAGATCCTCGAACATCTCTAGCACGTCTTCGACGTAAGGCTGAACTGCTTCCCACACTGGACCTGACAACCAATCCCAGAATGGTCCTTCAAGCCATTCGAGAACTGGCTCGATCCAACTATAGATTCTATTGAACCATTCAGCTACTTTTGGACCCATGTCATCTTTCCAGAATGGGTCTACCTTGTCAGTCCAGAATGTCTCGAATCCCTCGGCAAACTTCTCAAGGTCTGGTGCCAAGATATCAGTAATCCAGCCTCCAAGTTGATCCAGCGTCCATCCGAATGTGTCTAATACTGGGATTGCCGCTTGGACAATTGCCGGTGCGATGGATTCCCATGCAGCATTAAGCGTGTTGATGAAGTTTCTGAACGGCGCGATGACATCCTCTAGAGCAGAGCCGAATTCCAAGACCATCTGTTGCCACCACGTCAGAGTTTCCTCTATATCGTCTGTGACGGATGAGTCGTCTTCGATCAGATCTCCAGGCTGTCCAGGTGTCGCAGCACGCCATTCTGTTCGACGAACTTTATATCCAGTAGGCACGTTGAGGCTCGCCCGTCGTGCCTCAGTCTCTTCCTCGATCGCGTCTGTGCTGTCCTCTAACGACCCTGTGATCATCTCTAAGATGCCTACAATCGGCCATAGGAAGCCGAACAGTGCAGAGATCAGCTTCTCCTGAAGCGTCATCCACGCAGACTGAAGGCGTTGGACACTCTCGGCTTGTTGTGCCAGATCCCACAGCGCAGAAGCTGCGGAGCTTGCCGCGTCAACTATGCTCAATAGTCCTTGTCTTGCCTCTTCGGCAGCGGCTGCAAGTTCTTCTTGCTTTCTTTCTTCATTAGCTCGTATTGCCATGAATACGCCAACTATCGCTCCTGTGACAGATAGTAATGCGCCAAATCCAGCGGCAACACCTGTGATCGTTAGCACTAACTCGTTTAATCCTTCCCCAGCAGCAGCGGCAGCCAATGACGCATCAACCGTTCCTCCAGTGCCATATACTGTCTTTGCTGTAGATGCAGCTCCGACAAAAGAAGCGCCCATATCAAGGATTGAACCCATAACTGGTGATTTCTCTTTGATTAAGCCAGAGAACTCGCTAATAGCTCCAGAGATAGCGTCAAGCATCCCGTCGATCGCGTCACCTAGCTCATCAACTCCGCCAGCAGCCTCTCTCGTAAACCCGTACAGATTCTCAAGGCTGAGGATCAGGACGTTGAGGACTTCTGATCCACCCATTCCAGCGGCTGATAGCATGTCCAGGCTCCCGACCATGCTGCCATAAACAGACTGTAGACCGGACAAAGCCGCAACCTGCGCGGCTATGTTTCCTGAACTGATCGCTTCGGATAACGCAGCCTGCAGCACGCCAATCTGTTCGGCAAAGTCTAGCGCAACAATGCTTTGTATCTTGATCCCGATTGAGTCAAGCCAGGCTGCCATATCCTTCCAGTCGCCAGCCAAGTCTTCCGCGCTGAGGCCAAGAAGGACTTGTAGCTTGTAGAGTTCCTCTGAAACTGATGTTAGATCTTTCACGGCAACAGCCTGTTCAAGAGACCCATCAGCCGCCGCTAGATACGCCTTCTTAGCGGCATTGAATTTGACAATTATCGCCGCCATCGCTTCGTCCGCACCAGCAGCAACAAGTTCCGCCATCCGGTCTGCAAGTTCTCTTACAGCCTCGGCATACTCTCTTGTCCCTATTTCAGCCGCCTCTGCATTTGCTGCCCACGCGCTAGCTGTCGTTCTCATTGCCTCTAGTTGAGTTACTGATTGTCCGAGCAACCCGTCGCCTGTCTGGAATGCTTCAAACGCCTCATCAAATGCCGCACTGGCTTTGTCAATTTGTTCCTGTACTGTAGCCACCGGAACGTCTGGGGCGGCGGGAGGCGCAAGACCTTCGTTGATGATAGCCATGACCTTATCGACCGTTTCTTGTGTCGTAACCTCCATCAACTCTGCCACATAAGCAAGATTCGTTGCTGTATCACCTGCAAGGCTAAGGACTATTTTGAAGAATGTGGCTATCCTCTCATCCTCGCTCATGTCTTTAGTTAGGTTGGTGAATACTTCTTGGGCTGTTGTGCTATACTCAGCGGCAGCTTTCCCGGCAGCAAGCCAAGCATTCATTGCAGCTTCGTTTTCTTCTGCTGTCTTGTTAATATCATCTACTGGCTTCTCACCTAAAGCGCCAAATGCAGCTTTCGATCTGCCCATTATCTCAACAAGGACTCCCATCTTGGTAGTGTCGATCTCTGCATTTACAGATTCGCCCCATTCTCTCATGATGTCGGTTATAGCCGCGCCGAAATCAGGCCACTGCGCGTCTAATATCGCCTCACCAGCTATCTTGTCCATCTCGTCGATGTAATCTTGCATCCCTTTCGGCAATAATCTTCTGGTTGATTTCGTAAGGTCCGCAAATGACCCAATGGTTACGTCAATCAGCGCACGGTTCCATAACATCGCGGCGGCCTCAACATCTTCTACAGGCACCTCGATTCCTGTAATACCAGCGAGCGTGATAACTCCGCTGTACTCTGGTTTCAGCTTATATGTGCCATGCAAGTCTCTTGCTGAAATTCCTACCCTGTTATACATTAGCTCTATAGCGGTGGTGGTCGCTCCAAAGAACTCTTTTGTCCTTTCTATCTCCGGGTTAAACAGGCTAAGCTCGTCCCTAAGTGCGGTTATAGACTCTGCGGTTGCTGGCATCTCAAGTGGCAAATCTCCATAAGTTGCCATCGTTCTACTAACTATATCAACACTAGCCGCCCTGTCGTCAGCTTCTTTTTTGATGATGTGGTAGACATAGATCGAAAGACCAGCGGCAACACCAACTGCAGCACCAATACCAGTAGAGCCAAGCATTCCAAATCCTAATAACTTGCCGACCATTGCCCCAGCAATAACTCCACCTACAGCAGACTCTAGGGCCCCTTCAATGGCTTTCTTTGTTGCCTCGGCACCCGTAAGCTCGCCGAACGCCAAATTTAGGTTCACGAGGCCTTTCAATGCCAGAGCTGCTCCGCCAAGCCCAATACCTGCCATACCAAGTCCTCCAGCAAGGCCCTTAGACCACGACGCTGTCCCTAGAACTTTAGCTCCAACATCAGTCAACCCACGCAATGACCTACCAAGCAACCCTCCGCTCAGCATCATTTGCCCCATAGCTCCAGCGGCCATTCTGATACTCTTCGCTAGGAGACGGAATCCTACCGCTAGTGTTCCTAGGGTAACGACGTATCTAAGAAGATTTGGGCCACCAATAAGCTCTAACCCTTCGGCCAATAACCCGATAGGTCTTAGGAGCACCATGATTGCCTCTAGGAACCCAGTAATCGCTGGTGTAACGAGCTTACCGAGCGTGATCCCAATGTCGTTTAGCCGCGTCTTCAGGATTTCAAGCTGGTATGCCCACGATCCTGTCTGCTTGAAGAACGCATCGTCGGCTGCTCCGCCGGCGTCAGCCATGCGCTGTAGATCTTTCGCAAACCCAGCAGCGGCAGTAGTCGCCAACGGCAAAACGGCTGTGACAGCACGGACATTTGTGAACATCTTGCTGATCTCGACGCCGTTTGCAGCGGCCCAGTCAGTTACCTGTTTGATTGAATTGGCAAATCCAACTGCCTTGATCATTGCTCCGCCAGAGGAATATCCAAGATCGTTGATTGCCTTCTCAAGTTCCTTGGTGGGCTGAAGCATTTTCATCAACGTCTGGCGTAGCGACGTGACTGCCCAATCCGTTGCAATTCCCTGTCTAGTAAGGGTTGCAATAGCCGCTGCCATCTCTTCAATACTAGCGCCGACAGGAGCTGCGACCCCTGCCAGCCGCCCGAACTGGCTTGCTAGTTCTCCGTATGTTGTCTTTCCGTATCTTATAGCAGTAAATAACAGGTCATTAACATGGGCTATCTCTTTAGCTTCCATCCCATACGCATTGAGGACAGTAGTGCCCATGTTTGCTGCTGTGAATACGTCTGTGAGTCCAGCGGCTGCGCCACGGGCAGATGATTCTAGGATCTTCATGGCGTCAGCGCCGTAGAACGTAGCTGAGTAGATCTGATACATGGCCTTAGCGGCCTCGGAACTTGTGACGTTGTACTCCCAGGCTAGGTTCCTGAGTTCATTCGAAAGCTCGACAACCTGTTCTTTCGTTTGGTCTGTCAGCGTCCAAATGTTGTGCATGTCGCGATCGAAGTCAACGAACGCCTTGTGAACGGTCATGACTGCTTGCTTGAGGGCATAGAGGCCTACACCGACGCCAGCCAGCTTAGACACGGCTGACGTGATACCGCCAATAGACTTTGTCGTTTGTTGCTTGACGTTCGCCATATCAGCGTTGAAGCCAGCCTTTTGCAGCATCAGCTTTACAATCGCTACGCCTAAAACGTTCCCTTCCGCCATGTCATCTCTCCGGGGGTATCAGTCCCTTTGCCTCACACTGCTCTTGCAGCCATTCAAATGTCTCGTCACTGTCCGTCATGATGTGTGGCGCTGCTCCAGCCACAGACTTCATGCCGTCTCCATCGATCATCCCCGGAAGGGTATTTGCACGTTCAAGTCTAAAGTTCGAATCCATGCCCCTCACAAGAAAGGCAAACTGGATGTCATCAAGTTCAAAAACAGTTTCAAGATCATATTGGGGATAGTGCTCTATAATTATGGGGATGTAGTCTTCGTAGTTGACTTCCCTTCTGTAGCTGATTTCTTCGTCGACCCCGTCACGTTTCCCGAACCACCTAATTCCCTTAGGCTCTTGGCAAGTTCTTCTGTGTCAGTTCCATCAGGAATATCAGCAAGGCCGATTGCCCATAGGAACATGGTTTCGAGATGATCCATTTGCGCGTCGAAGATCACTCTGGCAAAGTTATCGTCAATGACGATCTCTTCGTCTTTCCTGCTATCTCCTCTGCCCGTTGTCTTGGTCTCAGAGTCCCCGTAATACTGCTGAAGCGCCATCGTCACCGCATAGATCTGGTCGTCCTTCGTGAAGCCGCCGAACATGACCTGTGCATACGGATTGAACTTGGCTATCAGCCTAGCCTGGAATTCCGTCATGTACATCTTTGCCAGTTGCTCTGTCTCAAACTTCTCTGGAACGCCTTCTTCCCGAAGTTCTTTCAGCACGTTGGCCGAGCACTCAGCCATCTTCATTGCCGAAGAGTTCTTCAGCATAGACAGGCTGAATCCAGACCATTCCTTCCCTTCCTTTTCAAGCATCTTCCTCTCGAAGACAGCCTGATTCTTAAGGCTCAGGCGGGGACACACAACATCTGTCCCCTCGCCCGAGATCTTAAACTTAAACGTGCGTTCGTGAGTTTCTTTAGAAGCATTTTCAAATGTCCGTAGCAGGTTCGATTTTTTACCCATTTCTCTCCTAGATGTGCGCGTATCCAATCAGGCCGTTTGCAACGATCGTTACCGATCCCTTCTGCAGTTCGCCAACAGGCGCGGCCCATTCAATTCCACTTACTTTTCCAAGGAATTCAAACCTATCTAATGTATTTGTTGCTTTCTGAGTCCACAAGACGACGTATAGCTCGTCTTCGGTACTCTGCTCGTGAGCCATCGACTCCTCTTGAACCCAGAACGACGGGAACGTAAGAGCGCCTTGCTTTATCAAGGTGGTAGCATACGATCTGAATCCATCGTCTGCCGTAGCAAACGTAGTGGACTCTTCGAGATCGTGCCCGATCGGCATAGCTACTTGGCCAAATGCGCCAGCAACTTGTTCTACGATCGCCAATTGGACGTTACTGATGTTCACGATTTGTGCAGCAGCAGCATTTGAGTAGATCTCTACATCAATTTCCTCTGTGTCTGCTACCGCATCAATAGCCACACTGAAGTAGCCGTCACATCCGTATCCGGTGCCGTCGTCATAGAACGGGTGCGCCGAGATCATCGTGACAGAGGCAGTACCAAGGCTCGCATGTGCGGCATCCTGCAGAGTTACCTTGAGGGTAGCCTCATCTGATGCTGCGTCAAATCTTGCCCAGCAACTCACAATAATTCTGTGAGTCAATGCCTGAGCTGCTGTAATCTTAGTGTCGAATGCAACTAGCTGGGAGACCCCAGCAAGGTTCGTGCCATCATCGTTCAGCACCAACCCGATTGAACGCTCGTCCCACCCTTTAAGAGCGGTAGGAACAGCAGTAGAAGCCGCCACACTGTCGTCGTCCCAATTTGGGGCAAGGGCTCCGGTAGCAAAATCGCCGTCTACGAGGAGCTGATGCTTCTCTACGGCACCAACAACAGTACCGAGGGATCGGTAAATCCCCGCCAGATACCCGCTTACAGGAGTAAAAGTGTCAGCCATCAGCTATTCACCTCCTCCTAGACCACAAGGTTGCCGGTAAGTGCGCCAGTGAACGTAAACGTCACGCTCAGCATCTGCATCTCATCGATTGCAGCAGAATACTCGTAGGTAACGAGAGCCTCGCCGGACATCAATGTATTTGCTCCATCCGTAAGGATCAGCGTGTCTGCTACCCCGTCAATCGCTCTCGCCATGATCTCTACGATGCCATCGTTTGTCTTATCCCAAGGTACTGGGACAGTGAAGCTCATTTGGTCGTAGAGACCGAACGTGTACGATCGGAACGGAACAACCGTGTCTCCAATACAGGAAATCTCAAGGAGACCCTTGTTCACAGAGCAACGGATTTCTCCACGAACATTTACGACCTTCGCGTTGAACGTGAGTGTCGCCAGATGTCCTTTTTTCGCTGTAAATGTATCAGCCATTATTCTTACACCTCCAACTTACGTTGTATCAGTATTCGCGAGCAGGAGCGTGATGCGCCGTATCGTCATGTAGATGACTTTGCCCTTTACCTCAAACTTCGTGGGCGGCATACCAGTTCCTTTTATTCGCGATGTTCCCCAACCAGTAACGGTCAGGCTTTCTCCATCAAGAGCCTTCGACACTTCGCCAGCCAGCTCGTACCCTTCATGCTTGGTCAAAGTGAAGCAAGCTATTTGTGCTTTGGCATGTACACCAGCAGGTTCATCAAACCCGATCCCGTGTAGTGGGATTTCTGGGAGAGCACATACTTCAATGTATGGCACCCGTTCATTATCTTTTCCAGGGCTGATTCTTGTGCTCGTGATCGCTTTCACTCCAGATGCTGCGAGCAACTTCGCGATCAATGCTTGGAGCAAAGGAACGTTTACATCTTTCCTCACTAGAATCGGCCTCCAAGTGCTGTATGTCCTTCTCGTTGTCCCATCGAGAAACTAGCAGAGGCCGTTTGGCCCATGCCAGATCCTCCGATACTGAAGAGTGTCTTCCACTCGTCCCAAACTTCGGCAACGGTTAGCGTCAGCCAAGGGCGTGGGTCCATGTGGACCGTCCCAATCTCCAGATATAGGGCATAGATCAAGTCCACGACCTTTCCGGTAGTCGAGTCGATGGCCGTGTCTTTGAAGACACCGAAGGCCCCAATGATTTCACTGGGGCTGTCGAAGACCTTGTACTCGATATTACTCTTCAGTGTTTCAGAATCGATCGCTGGCATGTCGCCAACAGACGAAGGAGGAGTAATGTCCTGCATGTTGTCCCTTGCCGAGGCAGCGGCCAACTTCATAGCAGCTTCCATCCGAGAATGGATAGTGGCGTCAATTACAGCAATAACCCGACCAGGATTGAAGTCTGTCCAGACATACGCCCCCGCCATTGGGCCAAAGCTAAGTAGCTTTCCGCCACCAACTCTTGCCATTACTCAACAACTCCTTCCCAGAAGACGATAACGCCCTCCATGTGCTGTCCGTTCTTGTCCATGTCATCGAGAGCGACAACTTCATAGGTCTTTCCGTTATGGGTAATGTGGTCTTTGATCTGAACATCCTGATCCGAGTTGAAGAAGACACCATACGCGGCAGTCGTGCTAACGCTTGTTCCGATTGCCTGTAAGCTCGCCTTCTGTTCTGCTCGGAGCGTTGAGATTCTCGCCCTCACATTCCTGAACGTCGGGAGTGCAGGGTAAGAAGTCTCTATGACATTCCATTCCGGATCTGTTAAAAATGTCGGACGATAGATGTCAACCTTGATGTTCAGTCCGATCAAATTCCCATCACCGTCCAATCAGCAGCTCGTAGCCTTCGAAAGAGATCTGACAGTAACGAGTTGTCAGACGTGAAGCGGTACTTCGATGAACCGATACTCACTTCTGGAACATTGTCATAGACCCGCAACTTTTGATCTATTCTCAGCAATTCCCTGCAGGTCATCTCAAGGATGATTGCTTTCAGGGCTCGCGGTATCGGAGTGTGATCTCCGTCCTCGTCTGAGTACCCGCCGACATAAGTAAGCACGTAGGCATCCCTCACAGGGCGTGCCGGTGCGTAAGTCTGCATCCTAAATCTCGAACCATCGTCCAAGATTTTGATGTGGCGCGGGTAAGCAATGTAGTCGTCTTCGTCAATGTCGTTCCCAGCATCGTCCACGAGAGATGTCACTGAAAGTATGGGAGGGTGGCTCAACTGCAAGACACCACTCCCATCATGAGTCTCAATCACCGTAGCCTCAGTGAAGAGGTTTTCGGGATCTCTCAGGCATTCTAAGCCTGCTGAAGCAATGGCGTCCAAAATCATCTCGGACACATTCAAGCCGTATGACGTGAGATAGTCACCGTCCTCGCCTTGTTGCGTCAGAGTAACGTCAGTTCGCGCTTGTACATCAACAGCCGTAGGCCATGCCATTCAGATCAGCTCCTAGTTCGGAGGATTTTCAGGACGTCGTGAGCCGATAAGGACAGCGCCGAACAGCGCGTCGTCAGTGTCGACATCGTATTGGAACTTCACGTATCGCTTCAGGTCCTTCACTGCCACTGCTACAACAGTGAGGGTGTCTGCCGTGGTGATAGCGCCATCTGCTGACAAAACATCGGCATAAGTGCCATCATCGGTGTCGCATGTCTGAAGCTGATACCCTAGCTCCGAGGTTGCCGCAATCGCACCACAGTCAATGACCAGGATGCCATCGCGCATGAAATCAGTATCAATCGCTGCAGTCGTCTGCTCTGCTGCCGCCGTGTAGGTGGCAGGGGCGAGCAATCGGACAACGTTGAGATGATCGGTGAGGTCTCGTTGCAAAGCCATAATCGAACCTCCTTATGTAGTGATGCCGTTGAGGACTTGGAACTCTTCGACGCGGCGAGGTCCACCATCAACCTCGAACACAGCAATGAGCTGAATCTTCAACTGCTTGGACAATGTATAAGGATCGACAAGAATCTCGATCCCGCCACCCTGCGCAATGGCGTAGGTTCCACCATTTCCACAGATTGCATACGTGTCTGCTCCGGTCCCGAGATCTGTTGGGATCTGCGAGGACGTGTAAACCGGAAGACCGAGGATTCGGTCAGGCGGTGCCTGGGTGAGGTCGATGACATAGTCATACTGCCCAACACCTGTCTTGTGCTTCTGCAGATAGCCGAGGACGTTCGGGTGCATCCACCACGAGGTCATGGTCGGGCTGATCTGGACGTTCCGACCACGAAGCGTAGTAAGGCAGTCCAACAGATCGTCGAACGTCGGGTTGCCGACTGCGGCGGTAGCCTGAACAGAAGGCCAGTTCCTCAAGCCCAAGGGCTGAAGACCACCAGTCCCCTGCATGAATGCCAGGTCTTCGGACAACGCCATCTGTTCGACGATGTCTTCTCGGACGATCCCCTCAACAGACTGCATTGCATATTTGATCAAGTTCCGAGTGATCGGCACAGCGGCGGCCAGGTTGCGAAGCGTCAAGCTCAGGTCTCCGAACGTCACGGACGAATCAGTGATGTCAGAGCTAAGCGTGTCGCCTACCCAGTAAGCGGTGCTGTTGCCGGTCTTCTTCGGGACTGAGATCGTTTTCGGTGAGTTTTCGAGGATGCGAGCGCCTGAACGTCGAACAATCGTCTGAGCCTTCAACATCTCGATCAGATCGTTCACGACGACAGAAGGCACCAGGAAACCACCGGCAATGTCAGTGCCGAGTTCCTGAAGGGACTTGTCGGTCGACGGGGCAAAAGCATCGCGGCTCTTGATCCAGTCAGCTTCGAGTTCCTGACCCTTACGATTGCCGGTGAGCACGAAATTCGCTGCTCGGGCAATGCTGAACGTTTTCAACTCGTCCTCTTTGATCTTGGAATTGGCTCGGACAACCCGCTCATTATCCCTAATGAGAGCTTCGTCCTTGTCAATCGCTTCGATCTGACTCGCCG
>Ga0208647_1000202_pt1 | contig 21797 bp, 36 predicted proteins | sample AntAceMetag02UKA_FD_184765 | JGI IMG/M metagenome (GOLD analysis project Ga0208647, IMG submission 184765) | Saline lake microbial communities from Ace Lake, Antarctica - Antarctic Ace Lake Metagenome 02UKA (SPAdes) (version 2) | ecosystem: Environmental > Aquatic > Non-marine Saline and... | reverse complement strand
CTTTCTTCGTTGAAGAAAGGAATTTGTATTTCGTTGAAATAATTAAATACTTTTCAAACCCCTCTAAAACAATTCGTTTGTTGTTCAAGACACATAACTCAATAGAAACGATTTTATCGTTTGGTAACTGAGAAAACTCGCAGTGTGTCGAGTACGTTGATTTCGTATTTAGGAAATTTACTTTATATGTCATAGGTTGTTTATTCATTATTGCTCTTATTTATTGTGAGTTCATCTATTTTGTTCTCTAAATGTTCAATATAAGGAGTATGTTCATCACAGGCTTGGTTGTAGCCTTCATATCTTGGGTCATCTCCTATCTTATATTCCTTCTTCTCAGGTCTTTTCATATCCTCACTCCTTAGTCAGTTTATCTTGTTTAGAGCATATTGCTTTGGCTAGTAACAAACTTCTTTCATCTTTCATCGCTATAATTATATTGTCATATAAAAACACTCTTACCTTCTCCTCATCTAACCGAGTAATCTCTATAATTTTATGAGCTATTAAAGATGCGAAAGTTGATGAAAGTTCTTTATCTTCACAAATCTTATACCTCTTTAACTCTTCTTTAACTATCTCTCTTATCTTATTTTTCATATCTCCCTCCTGTTCCATAATTCAGTTAGTTCTTTTTCGGATAAATTGGAACTATTGAAACCATCTCCACATTTCTTGCAATAAATAGAACTTTCTCCCATAAAATGATTGTCTCTTCCCATCGGTTCGTAATAATACTCTGCCTTCCCTCCACAGAAAGGACAAGATTTCAGTAGTATTTTATCTTTATTACTCTTTCTGTATTCTTTCATATATTCTGATTGATTAAATTTTCCTGCCATCTTCTAATCCTTTCGCATAACTTTTTTCTATTTCTAACCGAGTGGCTTGGTAGATTGCTCTTATTTTCTGTTGTGCTGACATCTTATTGTTTATTACTATTTCTTCTATCTCTCTTATTTTATCTTTCATTTCTCACGCTCCTTATTATATTTCATCCATTGATATATGCCTTTTATGTTTAAAATGGCAAGACCTATACTTAACCATAACAATGCCGGATTGTGCATTAAAATAGATTGATAAATATATAATATATTAGCAATTGTGTTTAAATAGAAACCTTTTATGTTTTTATCACCTAACATATAAACACCTAGAATAAAGAAGACATTGCCAATCCAGCCAAGTGATTGTTCTAACATTATTTATCTTTCTCTTCTTTTATAGAATCTTCTAAATCTTTTATTGTTCTATCAAGACCTTTTCTTTCTTTAAGATATATCTTTAGAACTCTTTCTTTGCTTGTCGTTTTCTTTTTTGTGCATTTATCGCATCTACAATTATCACAATGTATTTTTTCGTATGCGTCTGGTGCATCTGGGTAAAATTCCCAAAGAAAACCCATTGATTTAAGTAATTCAAACTCTTTTCTTCTTAGTTTCTTTAAAGGTTTTTTCATTCATAACATTATCCATAACAGTATTATAATCTGTGATATGTTTAAAAAAATAAACCCCCATTTAACTAAAAACTTTACTCTTGATTCATACTTGTCTTTCCAAATAGGTTTCATTAAAAATAAAATAAGATAACCACCATCAAGGGCCGGGAAAGGTATCATATTAAATAAGAACAATGTAAGATTTAAAAAACTCACATAAAATAACGAGATATTAAAATTTAAAGGAACAGAAAAATTTATGGTTGTTTCTCCATTAATAATAAACATAAGAAAATTCCAATCAATCGTTAAACCTTGAACAATAGAACCATAGTGAATTAAATACACCACTAAAGCAATCAGTAAATTAAGATTAACACCAGCAGTTAAAATGATAACTTGTTTCCAATAAGGAATACAAGCAAGACTATTTTTAGTTGTTAGACCTTCTTCAATATCACAATAACCACCCAAAGGAAGCAAAGATATTCGCCAATCAATACCATTCCATTTTTTATGAAGCAGTATTTTACCAAATCCAAAAGAAAATGCTTTAACTTTAACATTAAAGAACAAAGAAGCAAAAAGATGCCCAAATTCATGTAAAAGAACAGATAAAATCAGTATGGTTATATAAAATGTCATAAAGCTCCTAAACGTGTTGATTTAATCAACAAATAAGCGTTTTCGTTGAACAAATTTCAACGATTGTTAATAAAGTATAGATATAGACTAAGATATCAAGAAAGTGTCTCTACATCAATCTGTGAGCGATTTATTGAGCTTCTTTTATGGTTAATATTGTCTTATCTATTGAATTTGTTTTTAAGTAGATTTCCCACACTTCTTTAACGTTTACAGCGTGGTTCATCGCTATTAATTGACAAATTCTGTGAAATAAAATATCTTTTTGTTTCATTAGCTTTTCTTGTTGTAAAGTTGATACAATTTATTTTCCTCTGCGTCCACACCAATCACAAATAGTTCCTAATATAGATGACCATTCGTGATGACAGTTCTCACAATGAAGTATTTGTCCTGTTGTTTTTACTTCTCTTAATCTTTTAATTATATCGTCTACAATTTTGTCTATTGATTTGTCGCTCATTTAATATTCCTTAGTTCATCTTTACATACAATTTGTTCTTTATTGTTTTTACATCTGACTAAATATAAATTCATATTTGCTTCACGAATATAAGCAAAATTAATAATAGTGACTTTTTCTTTCCCTAAATAAGCTGTGAGTGATTTCATAATTCATCTCCTTGTTACTTTAAGTATAGCACATTAAAGTGCTATTTGTCAAGTCTTTTTCTCTTTTTTCCACTTGTCTTTTAAATCTTGAGAATAAACAACCCATGAAGTTAAATTGTATTTCGCCATCATTTGTTTTAAATATATGCGATTAAAGCGTTTGCGATACTTAAAATATTCTCCTGAATAGTCTTTTTTATAATCTGCAACAATCGTATTATTATAAAAACATTTATAGCTTTTTTTCTTAAATCTCCAAAATGAAGATTCATGGTCGCCCAATTTTCTATCTTCATCATATAATGCATCTTTAAATAACTCTGTTTTTGCTAAAAAGAAATTACGACAAATATCTACTGGTTGAAAAAATACATCTTGATAAGAAATTGAATTGCGTTTAGGTGCATCTAATTCAAATTTATCCGTTTTTTTTAAATCACATTCCCATGTAATTCTATTTTTTAAATTGAATCCGCATAAAAAACGATTTTCTTCTTGTTCTAAAAACGATATTATTTTTGAAAAATCATATTTATATTTGAATTGAATACTGTCTGCCATCATTAAAATATATGGAATGTTTAATTCTTTAAATCTTTTAATTGCAATGTTCCTCGCCTGTAATGCTCCGATATCAAAATCTACTTTAATATATTCACCTGTTTGCTTTTTAAAATACTCTTCTAAATAGACATCCTTTTTATCTGTAAAATTTCCTTGGTCTATTACTATGACATAGTAGACATCATTCCAATTTTGAGATATTGATTCTAAACACTCATAAAGTGAATTATCTCGAATAAATGTTGTAATTAATAAGCCTATTTTTTTCATTTTATTTGTGTCCATATATTCTTGCCATATAAACGAGTTAAATATGGAATTAAAGGCAATGGCACTTTAACTTTATTTTTATTATATGTTATTTCTTTTGTTTTTCTTGGCATTGATTCAAATATAACATTGCGATTAGTTAATGATTTTGCTTTGTTTATATCTGATACACCTAAATAAAGAGGATAATTTAATTCTTTATTTATAACCCAATCTCTACATGTTTGTTTTAATAAACAAACCGAAATATTATTGTTAATCAATATTTCTAATGGATTATCATATCTATTATCAATTAATCCTTTTATTTTTGAAATTAAATTCAAATTTTCTTTACAGGTATTCATTCGATAATGCCATCTTTGTTTATTTCTATTTTCATCCATATCTCTTGGATGATATTGATGAAATGTTTCTATTTTTATTGCCACAAAAAATTTATTTAATAATTTTGCTCTCTGATAAAAATCAGTATCTCTACCACCCCATTTTTTATATTCTTCATCAAATCCATTTAATAATTGATAAGTTTCTTTATCACACACTAATACACCCGAACCAGTAAAAAATCTAGTTGAAAAATTTAAAATAGACTTCATTATTGTATCATAATCTACTATGTCAGTTTCTATTAATCTATGATGTGGACAAATAAAGATTTTTTTATTGATTTGATATTCTAAATTAATTTTAGAAATAAAATCGGATGAAACCAACATATCCACATCTAAAAAAACAAATAAATTAGATTTAATTAATTCTTTAAAAGCTTGATTCTTTGCTATCGAGGCATCAAACGAATCAGACTCTTGATAATAATATTTAACATCTGGAATAAACGATTTGATTCTTTGAAGATTGTTTGTTAAACCCACTTCAGCCACACATGTATTAAAGTTTTTATTTAATTTTAAAGAATTATAAGAGTTTTCCCATCTTTTCCACGCATCTTCTGTTAAATTACCTATTATATAAACAACGTCAGTTGGCTCAATTGATTCATTTAATTTATGAACACATTTATTAATTAGATTAGATTTTATTATTTTTAATAAATCTTTACATCTATGATAATGAGTGTGTCTCTTTTGAATAATAGATATGCCTTTTTTAATTAATTTTTTTTGTTTATTCTTATCTTTTAAAATGTTATTAGTTTTAGTAATTAAATCTGAAAAAGAATTTTTATATGTGACACAGCAAGATTTAAATAAATCACTACTACCATTATAACATTTATTTGTTAAAAGAATACCGCCACTAGCAATAATTTCAAAGTTTTTAGCACAATCAATCCCAAAAATTGACGACCCACTTAAATATATCGAGTGCTGTTGAAGAGTTTTTATATAATCTTCTTCATACTGCAATCCTTGATTTTCTATTAAATCATTTTGTTCTAACAAATTAAGAGCTTGTTTGCGAAAATAATAACTTTTTGATTTAGAATTTCCAACAAAACTGACCTTATTAATTCTATTAATATTATTAGGATGAAAAATATTAGTATCAACAGAAAATGGAAACCATAAATGTTTCATTTTAGGAAAATCTTCTTCGGCTCTTGTTACATTTGTTTGATGCCGATGTAAAATTAAATCAAATTTCATTTCTTTAAACCATGTTAATTTTCGATATTTATGAAAATCAGGTTCGATTAATATTTTAAAACAAGGAAAATGTTGAGCATCTTTTGGAATCCAAGATTTATTTTCATTTGATTCATAAAATGTTCTATTTTTTCCTGCAAATATAACAACATCAAAATTAAATTTTTTCCAAATATCTAGTAATTTTAATTCAGCATTAAAATCACATACCATCATAGAAGGATAAATTTGTTGAATATTAACACCATAAAATTTTGCTTCCACGTTAGGTAATGTATTTAATTTCTGATAAAAATCAGTATTACAAAAATGATTAAATGAATTAAGTTTTGAATATCTATAAAGAATTAAAATTTTCATTATTTTAAACTCCTATAATTACAAACTTTAATAGGGTTAGCATTACAAATATCAATGCGTTTCACAGCTATATCTCTTCGTTTTAAATGATTGTCTTGTAAATATAAAGCCATTTTTTTATCAGTGGCTGATGGTAAATCTTCAATATCACCAAGAATACTTTTCCAATTGCCAAATAAACCCGTGAAAATTCGACCTGTATCTCTAAGAAATATTTCATCAACACCATATACTCGAATATATTTATTTAAACAGCTTATCCATTTTTTATTAAACATCATGCCCCAACCAGGTAAAGTATGATTATATTTTGCATATAGTTTTAAATGTTGCTTTTTGAGATTGTTTACAATACAGGTATCATCATATGCTTTAAATAATTCGGGGATATTATGAATCAAGCAATCATCATCCTGTGTATAAATAATATCATTTTTAGCTTCTAAGGTAGCTAAATATCTACCATATCCACACATATTTGATTCACGATTATCCCAAACAATAATTTCATCAATTAAATCTGTGTGTTGTTTTAAATTTTCGATGATTTGTTTTAACTCGTCATTTCTTTTCCAACGAAGTAAAACAGCAGTTGCCTTCAAATTATTATTTTTTGGTATAATATCTTTCATTTTAGTTTTATTTCCAATTTTAATTTATAAGAAACTATATTCATAATTTTTGATATTAATCTTATAACATCTCTATAACTTGCATTTCCATTATTAACAATAATATTTATACATTTTGAAACTTGAGCATCATTGTATGAAAGATTTTTTAGTTTATCCGAATAGTCTTTAAGTAAATACCAATTTAGAAATATACCACCTGCACTTGGTTGTTTTGGTAAAGTCTTTCTATATTCTATTGTTTCTTTTAGCAGTTTTCTGTTAATTTCTTTTTTAGGAAAACAAAACGATGCTGAGAGTACCAATTTTTTCTTTGTTTGTAAAATCGAATATCGTCTTTTAAAATTAAGTTGTTTTTTTGTATAAACTTTGATTTGTTTCTTGTTTGTTAATACTGTTACACTATTTAAATGTTTAGATATCTCTATTCCTTTTGAGCCAGCGTTCATAACTATTGCACCACCAATAGTTCCAGGAATTCCATATAATGTTTCAATTCCTGATATATTTAATTTAGTTAATAGATTTACAAACTTTTGTGTTTTACAGTTTGCACTAACAACAAAATTATTATCTGTTTGTAAGATATAAGATGGCATTTTGTTTAAACATATTACTTGATTTATCACCGGACTTAATAATATATTTGTTCCATCAGCAATAATTTGGGCCTCTGGTATTGATGCAAACAATGATGCAAGTTCTTCGACATTCTCAGGCAACCATAAATGGTTAGCCACTGATTTTAATCGAAATGAATTATACTTTAAGAGTGATTGTTTTGAATGATATCGCATATGTCCTTAATTATTTTATAAAAAACTTGACCATGAAATTCTTTTTTCTTTTGAATATTATTACAAAGTTTATTATTATTATTTATAAGATTGTTAATCATATCTTGTATTTCTTCGAACTTAAAATCAAAAATACTCTGTCCAAATTCTTCATCCATTAATAATTTAAGATACTCAATGGATTTAACATCATAATACAAAGATATAAAAGGAGTTCCAGAAGCAAATGATAATATATTAGAGTGCATTTTCATTCCAATACTAAACTTACATTTAGCGTATTCTGTTAAAATATCGTCAATATTATCTGTATTTAAGGCTTGAATTCGTGGTTCTTTTTTCTGTAAATCATCAATAGCTGATTGCTCTAAGGCATCATGAGCAATAAATACCACTTGATAGTTTTTTGCAAATAAATATCGAGAGATTTCAACAAAATAATTAAGATGTTTTTCTCTCATTGCTCTTCCTTTATCTCCACCGTCAAATCTACCGAGTAATGGAGAGTGTTGAGCAATATTAATAGCAACTTTGTTTTCTTTTGGAACCTTTGGAACTCTAAGAAAACTCGCAGGGTCTAAACAAATATCATGATTCGATACTCCAATATTGTCTAAAAGGTCATAAGTTCTTTGGTCTCTAACTGTGGATATTTTTGCTAATTGATTTATTTTTTTAATACTTAGTTTTGTTGATTTTTTTAATGGTTTGTTTAAAATATTACCTTTTAAATTTTTATTATTACCTAAACCAACAAGCATAATTGGAACTTCGATTTTGTTAAAAAGCTTTGTATTACATGGAAAATACCAACCGGAAGAAGTTGGATAATTTGTGTATAAACCACTTCCAGCAATCATTAATGCCGAAGCTTCTTTATTGACTTGATGTAAAATTCTATCTTCAGTTAATTCTTCATATTTTAAATTAAAATAAGCAAAAGGTATATTTAGTTGCTCTTTAATAGCTCTAACAATGCTTTCCCGTATTGCCATATCTCCTCTATTTCCTGTCATAACAGAATAATAGAATATAGGTTTATAATTAGATTTAATTTTCATTTTGCCTCTTATCATTCATTTGACCATATTAATTTCTCTTCTATTTCAGAAATCAAAATTTCTCTAGATTTTTTATTATGTTTCCAATGATAATTTACAGCTTTGTCATCAACAACAACATTAAAAAATGGTTTACCGTTGTTTACTTGTGCCATACTTAATGGTTGAATATTAATTCCATCATAAGGAACATTGTGTTTCTTTAACCATTTAACAAATTTAGGAGATTCAAGTCGTCCTGTGAATATTAAAACATAATATCCTTTTTTAGACAAATATCTCATTGTGTCAATTATTGCGTGTTGTGGTTTCCCAAATTTATCAACAACAAAAGGTCTAATATATGAAGCAATTACACCATCAAAATCAAATGACACATATCCTTTATATTTATTATTTATCATTTTTATCTCTCAATTTAAATTTTATGTATTCTCTTATTTCATGTTGATTTAAATTATTGATGCTATTAAGTTTATTATAAAAATCACTATAACTTATTGTAGGAAATGTTTTGATATTAGAATTTAAAGATACATTGTAAATTTTAATTCCTTTTTTTAATTCATCTTCAAATGGTTCAAACCAATATTTATTTAATTCTTCTAATTTATTATAGTTTCCTGTTTTATAATATCCTTTTTGAGTTTTTCCGACACCACAATGTTTTGTTCCATTCCATACATAACTTCCTTTTTCTGTATCTGAATAAAAATGAGTTCGATTTTCATCATCTCCTCCAGCATCAAATCCAAGCAAATATATTTCCTTACAGTCTAGAGCAATAGCCATATTGAGTGCTTTCAAACCTATAAGTTGTGAGCAGTTTCCAGACCAACAAGAATGTCCATTTCTTCGAACATATATAACATGATTTGGAACCTCAACACAATAAACATCATCATCATACGGAACACGTTCTCTTATATTGTTTTGTACTAACAAGGTTTGTGTTTTATTTATATTTAATACATGCCCAAGCGAATTATTGAATCCGCTTCTTCGTTTATAAGAATACGGAACATAATCACATTTTAGAGATAACTCGCTAACATCATTTGCTAATCTGTCTGAAGCGGTAAAATATGAAATTTGCCCTGTATTTTTATTTATAGAACCATCTCCTTTAACTAATGTTTGTAATAACAATTTTAATTGATTTTGTTTTAAATTTAAAAACTCTCTTGAAATATATTTATCATGAGAATGTCCAAATTGTTTAAGAAAAGTAAACAGTTGTTTGTTGTGTATAACATAATTGTTACACGTTTTACATTTTGCTTTATAATATTTAAACCCACATTTTTTTATTATTTTTTCAATTTCTTTACAATATTTAGGTTTTTTATCTGATTGCGAAATATAAACTCTATAATTTCCTTTTTTTGCATAATAATAAGAACCTTCACTCAAATACCATCCTAAAAATTGCAACCAATAATTCATGTTTATTTTTTTTGCTGGTTTATAATATTTTGTATTAACATTGACTTCTGGCAACATAAAATATTTTTTAAATGTTCCTTCGTACGGAATACCTACTCTGTAAATTATTTCTTTATATTTTTCTAAATTATCCGCTCTCTCAAAGAAATAATTTTTAAGATTTCTATGATGACCTTTTTTAATATACATTCGATGATTTGGAGTAACTAATAAATCTATTTTTTTATTTTTTTCTCTAATCATATTTCCTTTATATTTATATTTAATATAATTCGTTGGATAATGATATTCAATTTTATCTGTTTTTGAATTTAATGTAAGAATTTTTTCTTTTTTATTTAAGTCTTTAAAAAATTTCCATCCCTGCTCGGTTAAAATCTCTGTTTCTTTATCATAACAATACCAGCCTTTTGTCCATGCGTCTTTTCCCCAATAATGTGCATGAAGTCCTATTTCTCGTTCTTTCCAAATTAATTTCTGTTTTCTTTCACATTCTTTTAACAAGACAACATTATTATCTACACCAATTGCACCTTTTCTTAAATATGCACCATCTGTTTTTCCTAGAATTAAAGGAATATTCTTTAGACTTTCTTTTTGACTAAAATAAAACTGATAATCTGCATACATTAATACTGTTGGTGTAAACCAATTATATGTAAAATTTGTTCCTATTGTGAATTCATTTTTTATTTTTTTCCAAATAGGTAATTTATCAATGTTTGTATTCCACAAATTATCTCTAATGCTATAACCACTTCCTATAATAACGACTCTATAGGGAATCGGATTATGCATTGTCAAAATCTTTATCTGTTAATTTTTTTAAACTTTTTTCAACATGTGCTGTAATCGTTTTCCAATTGGCTAATGCAGATTGTTTAGCAACCTTTAAATCACTAACAAACTTTGCTGAAACAGAATTAAACTGTTTTAGTTTATCGTTTTCTTTTTTAACTGTTTGAAGTGTGTATGTTGTTTGAGTTGAATTTCTATCCGATTTAATATTTATTGCTTCGATAGTACATTTAATCACCTTATAATTATCAACATAATATACAATTTGTCCAATTTTATTTTTGTTATCTGACATTATTTCCTCTCTTTCTTTTTTGCGTCTTCATATAATTTTGCAGCATCAACTTCAACCGTTTTGGTTTCTAATGATTCAAGTTTTTTATCCACACTAACAAGAATTTTGTCTAGATTGTTTTTATAAAAATCAACAAGTTCCGGAGTAAACTCTCCCTTTACTAATGATTTTTCAAATCTTCGTCTTGCATGTCTATTCATTTTGTTTTGTTGATTTGCTAAATCTGCTTGAATTGCTTTTACAAACTCTGCTCCACATCTCAATTTAGTATAATATTCTTTCATCTTCTTTAATTGGTCTTTTTGAGCTTTTGTTTGTTTCTTATCTGCAAAATATTTTTTAACGGCATTTATTCCCATTGTTATTTCTCCTGTTTATTTTATGATTATTGGATTGTTTACACTATCTATAACATCTTGTTTATGAGTAATAATAAACAATTGACGATTTGTATTTTTCTGAATTTCCTGTAAAAATTCTATGGCCTTTTGTGTTGTTTCTTCGTTATCAAGTCTTTTGAATGGTTCATCAAGAAACAAAAATCCTTTGTTTTGTGAAACTTCTAATAGTACCAATCTTAAAGCCAAAGATACAATGTCTTTTGAACCACCTGCTCTTGTGTGAACTATTTCATGAGACTCCTGCATATCTGAGGTTTTTAACAAAAAAGACATCTTAGGAACGTTACCATGACGTGAAAACTCTAATTCAAACGTATAATCGTCATTTTGATGAACAAACTGCAAGGCCTTTGATACTGTGTCTTGAAATAAGTCTTGAATAACCTCTTTTGTAGCTTTTTGAATTATATTAAGCAATTCTACTGATTTAGAATTTAATACTTGTTCTTTTTTAAGTTCATCAAGTTTGTCGGTAGAAGAATTATATTGTGTTTCTAATAAATCAACTTTTCCTTTTAAAGACGCAACATTTTCTTCTAACGTTTTTATGGAATTCTCTATACCAATTAAATTCATTGTAGTTCTGTTTCGATTCTTTTTATTTCAGCTTGTAGTTTACTTTCTTTTGATTTAATAACATTTTCTAAATCTTTTTCTTCAATATTTAATTCTTTTAATTCATCTAAAATCTTATTCTTTTCTTCTTTTAAACTCTTTTCTCTTTCTTGTAATCTAATTAATTCATCCTTGTTGTTTTGACATTTATCTTGTAATGTTTTGATTTCTCTTATATAATCACTCATTTATATTCTCCATTTTATTCAACAAATAATCGATAATGTTTTTATCGACCCTTTGTTCTTTCCCTATTTTAGTTATCGTTTCTCCTAGATTAAGACTTTGAAAATTGACATCTCGTAGTGAATCCAGAAACTCTTTAATGCCCTTTTTACTTGCTTTAAGTTCTTCATATTTTGACAAATCAAATATTTCGTTTCCTTTTTTGGCAGATTTTAATTTGATAATTTCATAATCTCTTTTATCTGTATCAATAATCAATACAGATGGTTCTACTTTATTTTCATCTATATTGTCCCGTCCCAAGCAACCAATATTTAAAAATGTTGTGTTATTTATAACTTTTTTATACGGTTTATGAATATGGGCAATTAACACCAAGTTCGAATTTGTTTTAATTTGTTCTGGTGTAACATGACTTACACCTTCAAAAAATTTATTTTCCGTTATTGTGGCGTGTGTTATAGCTATCTTCCACACTGTGTCTTTACCTTCAATCATAAGACCATTATTTCTAATATCGTCTTCTATTCCATAATAATAATCAAATCCTTTTATTATAATATTTTCTTTTGTATCATCTAAATAAAAATGTTTATCTAATGATTTAAACCATTTACTTCTTTTTTGTAAATGAGATAATCCAGTGTTATTAATATGCCCTATGTTCATACAATGATTGCCAAACAAAGAATAAACATGTATCTTTGCTTTATCGATTCTATCTGCCAACGAATCTAGAACACTGTAGGATGGATTGTAAGACTCAAATAGGTCTCCACCATCTAGAATAGCAGAGCATTTATTATCTTTTGCAATTTTGATAACTTCATCTATCTTTTTCAAACAATCATCAAAATAATTGCCTAGTCTATTTCTACTATTTTTACCTTTTAAATGTGCGTCTTGAAAATATAGAAGTTTCATTGTTTGTTTTTCTTTAGTTTTCGCATGTGTTTAGACATTGAATCAAACCATCTCGTTATTTCTTCTATCGCTTGCCGTCCAAAATACGATTTCACAAACCCCCGATATAATATAAAAGTTAAAACATTGGCTATAGATGCACCTACTACAGTAAACAATATTTGTTTCATTTCTTGTCCTTACCGCATAAAGGGCATGTTGGATTTTTATCCCATGTCTCTTGAAGTTTAATTTTATTATTTTCTATTTCTTTTAATTTAGTGTTTATTTTTTGTACAATATCATTATGTTTTTGTATAACAGAATATAATTTCTTGCATAAAACAACAGTATTGTTTTGGTCAATAAGATTATTAAAATCAAAATTTTTAATGTGTTTTTTAGAGGATTTAATTTTTTCTAATCCGGCATTGATTTCTTCTAGTTTATTCATCAAATCTAATATTTTATTTAATTTACCTGCCTTGTTTTCTAATTCAATAAGTTTTTTATCACTAACAGTGCCTATCGTTTCAATTTTTATTTTAAGAGCTTCTTTTGATGCGTTGTTATTTCCTAGTTGTTCATTTAACTCTTTTAAATGTTCATAAATTTCTAAATCGGCTTTAATATTATTATATATTTCTTTTACACCGCTAGACTTCTTTTTTAATGTTTTATAATGCAAAGAACATTCACATAATTGTTCTTCTTGTTTATTTAAAAGTTCTTCTGTGTCACTTAATTCTCTATTAAAACGTCTACTATCACTATTCAATTGTTTAAATAAACTATCTAAAATTTCATTTCCTGTCAATTTATTAAACAACTTTGCTTTGATTGTGTCTGAATATTCTGAATCTAATAAAAAGTTTAATTGGTCTTGACTAGAAAAGTTTAAATTCAAATGTTCATTTTCTATGTCTATTGTGTCAATTTCAAATGCCACAGCAACTTCTTCTGGTGTGTCTTTACCAAAATTATCAAATATCTTATCTTCTGTTCCTTCTTTAGATAAGATATATCTATTTACAGAATTACTTCGTATTCGTTCAACTTGAAAATCATTGCTTAACCAAATCTTAACAGACGTTTGTTTTGTGTTTTCTTTTCTATAATCTAATTCAGATATATTAGAAAAATTAAAAACCCATTGCAAGGCTCTAAAAACACCACTTTTTCCAGTGTCTGTTAATCCTGTAATAACATTGATATCATCATTAAAATTTAATGATAGATTAGCATGTTTTTGAAAATTAACAATTTTTATAGAATTTACTTTCATTTATTTTCTTGTTTGTCTTTTTTATTTTCAATAGCAATTCTTCGTCTTGCACTTGTTCTTTTAGCTCTATCTTTATCAGATTTTTTAATATGATATCTACGGTCTCTTAATTCTTGTATTAATCCAGATTTGATACATTTTTTCTTAAAAACATTAATTGCTTTTTCAACCGCTTCTGGGGTTGAATCTGTTGGTCTTACTTCTATCATAATTACATGCCCTCATCTATATCTTCGATTAATCCTAATGATTCACATTTTTGTACTAAACAGGAAAAAATCTGTTCTTCTGTGAATCCTAATTCTGCCAAACCATCAATCGTTGCATCTACAAAACTAGATGCATCTAACACATTGTTTTTTTTAACGACAACAATTCTTCTACAAAGACTATTTTCATTATCAAATGTTATTCGCATTTCTTTTTCCTTTTTTTACGTTTTTTTATAACAACTTCAGGCTTGCTCAACCAATTTTTTACTTTATCGAGTGTAGATTTTGATACATTATATGGATAACATTTTTTATGTCTATATAATTCAATACCATTTAAATTCTTTCCAATTGCATAATATGGTTTATTTTTTATCATTTTTTTACAAATATAACAAATATTATATGAAAATGTTTCTATTTGTTTTTTCATTATTTATTTCCATCATAAATTTTTCCGTTTACAATAAATTTTCCCTGAACAATTCTGACTAACTGTACATCGAAATATCCATTAGGAAAAAAATAACCTATCGCAAAACCGTGTGTCCAACTGTTTGGTCGTTTTCTCATAAAGTCTGGAGATAAATCGCATACTGCACCAATATTATAACCTGCAAATGCAATCTCTCTAGCTATTGATGAAGATAATCGCATGCCTAATGTATGTGTATGACCGAATAATATATTTACTTTTAATTCATCTAAATGTTTTTTAATAGGATTAGCACCAGCATATATACCATGAGTTACATACAATCTACCTAATTTTAATAACTCGTTATATTTATGTGTTTGATAACCTCTAGCTTTTAAATTAAGCTGACTTTCATGTTCAATCATACCTTCTAATGATGGCATTTCTTCTAATAAGTCATATATCCATTCTTCATGATTACCATCTAGATAATGTTTCTCACATTTCTTAGGTAGTCTTGAATCAATTTCATCTAATAAAGCGTTGCCTATAATATAATCATTTTTTAATCGTTTCAACTCAAGAGTTCTATGTTTATTTCTGTTCCAATGACCAATACAACCAAAATCCATATAGTCTCCAACAATAGCCATAATATCAAACCTCACATCATCCATTAATTTTAATATAGCTTTACAAGCAAATTCATTCTGATGCGGAATATGTGTATCAGGCCAAAACAAAGCCGTTTTAATTCCGTTATTTTTACTAGACACAACTTTAGATTTCTTAATCTTCCACTTTAATATAGCTTTCTCTTTAGCTTCATTAAAATTTTTATCATCTAACTTTTCTAAGTCTATTGAATCAAGGTACTTTGCTGTAGACGTTTTTTGTATACAATGTTCTCTTAGATTATATCTAGTCATAGCACCAGTTATCGCATCGACTGTTGTATTAAATGTTGTTGCTATTTGTTTTAGAGAAACTCCATTTCTTAAATAAGTTGTAAGAATTTCTATTTTATCTTCTGTCCAAAATTTCATTTGATACCTTTCTTTTTATTTATATTCCAATACTTACTTTCTAAAATAATCCACGCAACACCCGTTCCTAAAAAACTATAAAAGAAATAATTTAATCCAACACAGAATCCCAAAATCACCACAAAAAATAACACGCTTGCAGTAGTTAATCCCTCAACTTGACCTTTTTGTTTAAAAATTAATCCCATTCCTATAAACCCGACACCTTGAATAGCACCCTGTAACAATCTCATAATATCAAAATCAAAAACCGTTGACATTTCAAGTGAAAGAATTGCTACGAGACATGCTCCCATACAAATTAATGCCATTGTTCTCGAGCCACCACTTTTGTCATGTTTTTTTCTTTCATATCCTAGAAAGTAGCCAATTATAGCTGCAATTATTAATCTAAACATTATAAAAATTTCTCCAAATATTTAATAGGTTCTGTTTCTAATACCATTTTTTGAAGATGATATTTCCACGCATGATGATATGTTATATATTTTCCACATTTCAATGATTCTTCTCCCCAAAAAGCTTTAGCAAAATCATGTGAAAATATAATATCATAATAATTATCACTACTACCAGCTATAAATTGAGAATCTATTTTAGCCTCTTCTTTATCTAAAACATAATTATTCCATTTATTATTTAATGCTTTTTCAATTGCTTTTTCTAATATTAATAATTCTTTATTTGTCATTTAACAGTATCTCCAGAAAATGCTATTCCTGTTTTCTCATCAATAAAATAATAATGAGATTCTTTATATTTTCCTGTACCTTTACAAGTTTTACATTTCTTTTTATTAACTTTACCTGTGCCAGAACAAGTGTAACATTCAAACTCAATTGTTTTTCTCTCTACACTCATAAATTTATACCATTTCTATGTAAAAACATTCTTACATTTCCAGTGTTTATACAAATCATTTTAGCGGTTTCCGTTTGATAAGGATAATGTATATAACTTGCAGCAAAAATAACAGCAACAAGGTCTCCAGAAGAATTAAATATGCCAGAGCCACTACATCCACCTGAACCTGGTAAATTCATTATATAATTATCATTTCTATCAAAACCTGCAACCGTTCCTTCTGTATAAATATAGTAATATCCGAGATACATACCTACACTATAAACTTTATCAGAATGTTTTAAACTTTGTATGCTTGTAATAGCTTGTTTATTTTCAATTAATCCTTTAACTCTTATCAAAGATAAATCAACAATAGCACTATTAGAACAAACCTCTGCTTTTATTTTATTTAAATACTCATCAATTACATAAATATTATCTCTATTTTTCATAGGGGCTACATGTTTATTTGTTAAAATATAAGTATAATCATCTGTTATCTTAACAATAGAACCTGTTCCGATAAATGTTCCTTCTTCTGTTTTTTGTATAATTCTAACAGTCACACTCTTTAAATAATCATAAGATGAACCTTTTTCAACAACAGTAGTTACTTTTAATTTTGGTTCAATTAATTTTGTAATCGCAGGTATAGTTACAATAAACAACATAACACCAATGCAACAAGCAATTAAAGCCAAGTATAAAGAAAGCGTTAGTGATTTAATCCATGTACTCATAATATTTACCTCTTTCGTTTCGTAATTAAGCAGTTCAATACATATTCGTTTTTATCATCACATGGAATACTTAAAATAAGTTCTCCTTTTCGTTTAACTTTTCTTGCTTTTTGATAAACTGCTTCAATAAGCTTTTGTGTTATTCGAAATGATGATAAACCATTTTTAGCCGATTTTATTACAATACAATTCATTTTTTACCTGTAATTATATCTTTCTTGTTTCCAGTTGGCCTTTTATAAACTTTAGGTTTTTGTGGAAGATTTTTTAATATTTTACGAAGAAAAACACGAATATCAATTAATAATTTAAGTTTAAGAACCATCGCTTTTTTAACAACATTTTCATCAGATGATTCATCATTCAATAAATCGTCAATTGTTTTAAGTGCCATTTCATCAGACACAAAAACAACATTTTTCTTTTTTCCGATATTATCAAAACTCTTTGGGATATCCATTTTGTTCTCCTTGTTACTTTAAGTATAGCATATAAAAGTGCTACTTGTCAAGTTTTTCCTCATTTTTTATGAATGGACTTAATTCATTCAATACTTTGGTTAAATCAAGGTCATCTGCTGTTAATTTAGCATCTAAAGCCTCTTTAACAGTACAATATTTCATTCCTTTTCCAGCATTACCCATTTTCCTGTTTTTTATTAATTCAATTGCGCCACCTTCACCGTTAAAATATCCTTTACTGATTTGTGCTTGTATTTGAGATTCTAATTTATATGTATCAACAGGATTAACTTTATATTCTCTTGCCATTAATTTCATGACTTCTTCTCTTTTTAAATATTCATTTAAAGTTTTATTAATAAACTCTTCTTCAAATTTGGCAGATTTCCTTTTTAAAATAATTGGTTTCAATACTTCATTATATATTTTAATCGCTAAATGTGTACTATTTGCTTTCATGATGGGCAATCCAACTAATTCAATTTTATCTTTACCATCTTCATTATAGATATAAAGATAATTCTTTTTACGACCCTTTCTAACTTTAACTAAACGATTTCCTTTTTTAATATTCTTGCCATCTTCATCTTGAATTGCTTGTTCTGAGAACGGCCACATAACATATTCCAAATTATTTTCAATATCTATTTTGAAAGTATCAATTGGAAATGGAACATTTTCATTTATTTCAGAAATAATTGTTGTTAAACACATCTTAACATAATTTTTGTTGTTTTTATCTTCGTCATCAATACAGCACATGACACTATCAGTGTTATGCAAATTTATATTTCCAACACCACCACAAAAATGGTGATTCTCTGTTTCAATATCATAAATATGTTCAGAACTTTTATATTTTTCTATTTTTAAAATTTGGTTTGGGTTGTGAATTCGTTTATCGTTTGAGTTTCGAATTATTCTAGCAGACATAACATTTAATTTATCTTTTCTGATTTTTAAACTATAGTCGTGCCCCAATGCCGAAACAATATGGCACAGCCCTGTAAACAAAGATTTATCGATAGAACAAAAAGACACCGAACCGTCTTTTTTATCGACGCTTCCATCTCCATCCAAATATCCTTCTAAAAACATCTTTTTTGATTGTAAATTAGAATTTAATATAAAACTTGGAATTTTTTTATCGTTTAATTTTGTTAAACACCATTCTTTGAATAGCTCATAAAAAACTTTAATATTTTTAGAGTCTGGTACTAATCTGTTACAGTTAGACGATTTTAAGGTGTTTAAAATTTTTGTGTTTAAACCATATTTTAATAAAATCTCTTGAGCTTTTTTTAACGGTTGAATTTCTTTTTGATGTAATGCCCAACAGTATTTTACCCCACTTTTATATTTATAATATCCTGTTGAACCTTCAGCTAACCAAAATCCTAACAACCAACATAAATCTTTGTCAATATCATATTTATTGTTTAATTTATAATTAATCAATTCTAAACAGTCGCCAATTTTTAAATCTTTTGGAGACACCTTGTTATTATTAATCATTAACGAATGGTCTTGAGAAACTTCAATAAAGCCCTTTCTGGTTGCTATTCTATACATAATTTTATTTGTTTTATGTCTATAAACATAATTGATTAAACTCCAACCGTTGTCTGTCCATATCTTCACGTTTTTAACAACACATCGTTTATTTGTGTTTGTTAAAGGTGCTATAAATAAATCTTCTATAGGAACAAATTGAGTTTGATTGTTAATTCGGATTAATACTGGTGTGTCTCGTGAAACACTATCACCGTATATGGTTTCAAATCCAAAATCTGTCATTCTTTGTTCTGTGTATTTATGAATTTGTTGACCTAGCCAACAGCAATCCCAGCCTGCATTTGGTGTGTGTACTTGTTCAAAAATACTACTTCTAACAATTCCATATAATGAATTAAGAAAAATCTTCAAAGCATAAATCATTGAACTGTTTGGTTCTTCTTCTTTTAATGTTATTCTTTCTTTCAGTCTTGCTTTTACACTTTTAGATAAAGGATGAAAAGTTGAGACATCATAATGTCCTTTAACTTTAAACAGTGTATTACCATGCCATGTGCTTTTCGATTCTGGCTTTTCGTTAAATAGATTAAACATACAAAAAATATGAGGGTATAGAGAAGCAAAGTCAACATACCATACGCTTCTTTTTTCTTCATATTTTGGTTCAATAACTCTACCACCCATTTCTTCTTTCTTCGACGCTGTTTCTCCGTATGTTGGTTTTACATTGATAGAAGAACACGCTGCTTTATATGTCAAAGAAGATATTGAACTTCTAATCCAAGATAAATCAGCAATGCTTTGTTCTGGTATAAGCTTAGTGAATGGCATCCAGAAATTCCAAAGTTTATCAAACATTTGCTTAGTTGCCATAACGTCGTTGTGTAAATATTTAATTATTTCTTTTGTTTCAGATTCTGACCAATCATTTTTTGCAAAGATTGTATAGTCTATTTCGCCCTTTTGACAATCTAGTTGCATTACTTCGGCTATATGTTTTAATGAAGTGTTTTTAAAAGCATACTTCATAAGAGGCCCTCTGTTTTTAAAGGCATATCCTTTTCTATTTATTTTATTGTTAGGGCCCAAGATTTGCATACAGTCAACATTCAAATATCTTATGTTGATATTTGTATATCCGTTATTTACGACAATAGGATAATCAAACTCTTCACTGTTAAAACCAACAAGAATTTTATGATTGTTTAATAATTTTTTTACTTTTTCTGGCTCTTGACAACAATTTATATAATAAGACTGATTTGTTTTATAAGAATAGGCACCAAACCACTTAACAACTGCTTTATCTACATATTCATCAAAATTAGTTCTGATGTTTATATCAGCACCTGCTGAATCGAAAGAAGATGTTTCTATATCAAAAACTAAAACATCGGTCTTTAAATTTTTAAGAAATGTATTATTTTCCAATTTTTACCACCTAATTTTTAATATGTTATTTATCTTCTCTAAATCTTATCATAACCGGATGTCTTGGAACATCTTTAGCTCCGACAAGCATACCTTTATATTCAATCATTCGTCCAATATAATCATTTTTATTTGCCCATACGTCAGTCTTTTCTTCATCAGTCATAGCCAGAACAACTTTTAATTCTTTATCTTCATAATTCACTAAAAATGCTGAAGCTTTTTCTATTAAATGTCTGTCATCTTTTTTCTTTGATGTGACACTTCTTCCTAATTCATTAGTTTTCTTTTCAGCATCTTCATTTACCTCTGTAGATTGAACAACATCGATAATTTTCGCATCGAATGTTAGAAATGGTTTAACTTTATATATCAATCCTTCTTTCAAAGTTCCACGACCACACTTGTATCTACCACCAAAACTTTTTAAAATTAAACCTTCATAACCTCTCTCTAATGCGTATTCAAAATGTGCTTCAACCTGATATTTCGATATAACATTTGTTTGTTGAACTAACACAATTAAATCTTCAAAATCCATAACAATTTCCTGTGCAATGTAATTTCTTTCAATAAATTCTTCATCAAAATTATCATCTTTAACAACATCAAAACAATAAAATTTTAAATCATTTGGTATTTTTAATATCTCTCCATACTTCTTAATTGATTTTTTATCTTCAAAATCCTTTGACATTACAAAACTAATTATTTGTTGAAACGTTAAATTTGGACTATATATTTCACCGTCTAAAATTAAATTATTAGTTTCACTATATTTTCTTATCACTTCAAATTTTTCTCGTAATTGTTTATTAACTATAGGTTTTAAAGAACGAGACACCATTTCACCTTTATAAAATATACATCTTACTCCGTCTAATTTATCTGATGCTAAAACAGGATATGTTATTTCATCTAGATTAACTTTATCATTTGGAGCGAGCATTGGTTTAAATTTTTTCATTTTACCACCCAGTTTTCTTTTCAGTGCTAGTTTCACCAGTATAATCTAAACCTTTGTTTGCTTTCTCTACAGTTTGCCGTTTTAATAAACTTTGAACTGTAACAACAGCATTTTGTGCAGAATAAACATATCTTGTAAAATCAGAAGCATATCGTCTTAATTCAGATGTCTTTGCTCTTGCGTATGCTTTACAATGATTATGGTCTTGCACTCTTAATGTTTCAAAGTTTTTTTCTT
>Ga0208647_1000197_pt1 | contig 22227 bp, 31 predicted proteins | sample AntAceMetag02UKA_FD_184765 | JGI IMG/M metagenome (GOLD analysis project Ga0208647, IMG submission 184765) | Saline lake microbial communities from Ace Lake, Antarctica - Antarctic Ace Lake Metagenome 02UKA (SPAdes) (version 2) | ecosystem: Environmental > Aquatic > Non-marine Saline and... | reverse complement strand
AAATGCAGTCCAATGATCTATTTCTAACATCGTTAATCCACCCAAAGAAACACGCTTTGTTAAATCTACCTTTGTAGCTTTACGATCCCTTAATTTCCTTACTTTTCCGGTAACTTCTGTATTTATCCGTATGCCATTTCTTGACTTTGAAACTAAAACCTCATTATAAGTATTGAAGTCTAAAACAAAATTACTCGAAAAGGATTTATATGTTCTATAAGCAAGATCGAAATACTGTATTAGTAATTCACAATTAGCGCCCAATCCTCTTTCGCCCCAAAGTTCACGTAATAATCTTTTTTCAGCATCACCAGTAAACGTCAAAGAACCAGCTTTAAACTCGACAAACACACCAGCATAATCAATATCACGAACTAAGTCAATAGTTAATGAATCATATTCTTTTGGAACATTATCGCAAACAATAGTCCCGGTTTCACTTATAAGAGTGAATAAATACTTAGGCATATTGTCATTTATTTTCATAGGTAATTCCTTCTATAATTGCCTTGTTTGAATCCGTATATCTGACGATTTTCATCAACTATAAATGTTTTGATGTTTTGAATTGCACTTACTGTTTTATCACCAGAATTTTGTATACTCATTGCCAATTGATTGAGTTCGTTCTGATTCTTTGGAGAATACCCGCGTGTTAATGCTTTAACCTCTGGATTAGAATAGACCCTCGCTCCGCTCATTCCTGTATGAAGAGTTGGTTTATCGGTGAATATTAATCTATTATTCTTTTCAACGGCCTCAATCCCTGCTCCTGGCTCTGAGGTTATAAATGTATCTGGTGTTGAATGTTTCCCTTTTGTACCTTCTTTGAATTTAGGTATAGGTTGGGCTGCGGCTATTCCTAAACGTAAAGCCCCCATTATTATAACTGGAATCTGTGCTGCTAAACCAAAAATACCTGTCTGCCCCCAAACCTTCGCAACCCCTTCCGCTGTGCTTAGAATGATATTAAACATCGCTTGCTTTTTATCCGCTTTGGCTTGCTTTGTTTTAATTGCTGCTATTTGGTTTGCTTCTTTTTTATTTATTTTATCTTTTTCAATTGCAGCTTGGGCATCAGATAATTCCCCTGCTTTATTTTTTCTTTCAATCTCAGCTATCTCAGCATCAGCATTTGATCTTATGGCATTAATTTCTTCATCGCGTTGCATTGCCCCTTTATCAAATAGCCCATCCGCTATCCCGCCGACAACCATCCCCAGCGCATCAGTTATAAATGCTACTTCAGCAGCTCTTTTTTGTGCCGATTCAATTGTTTTTTCCTCAGTTTTTCTAACTTCTGCGGCTAATACTTCTCCGTGTTGTTTTAATAAATCAAGAGAATTCTCCTTTTGCTGTTCGATACTTTTGCTATCTAGCTTCTCAATATCTTTATAATATTTTTTTCTTAAATTCTTTAATGCTAATAGTTTTTCCTCTTCTGCCAATAAAGCAAATGCTGCGCTATTTTCAAGTGCTTCTTTATCTAAATTGAACAATTCATCATTTGAAAATATACCAGAACTTTTTTTAAGTTCAATCAATTCTTTCTGTAATGTTTCTTCTGCTTTTATTTTTGCTTTGTTGGCAATATCAGCGGCCTCGATTAATTCTAATTCGGCTGTTTGCTCTATTAGTGTTTTTTGAGTAACTCGCTTATTAAATTCTTTTAGTTGTTGTGCTGTTATTTCAGCTTCTTTTTCCTCACCTATTGATATCTGTATATCATATAAATTTTCAAGATATGTAACTTGCTGTTTTAATTGATCACTGCTTAATTTATCTATTGTTTTGAATTCTTTTTGAATAGCGGTAATTCTCTCATCTGAAAATTTATTACCAACCCCTTTTCTTTTATTTAATTGAATTAGAAAAGCATTAACAGCTTTTTCTTCTGCTTTTTCTTGTGTTAAACCAGTCTCTACATATTTCTCAATTAAGGTATTAAGTACTTTTTTGTCTTTCGAAATGGCCTCTTTGATTGTTTTGCTATTCGCCTTTAAAATAGCATCTACATTGGATTCAAGTACAATCTGATATGGTGATTTTCCTAAGTCAGCAAGTCCATCAATCAATAATGTGACACCAGAAATAACAAACTTAAATATTCCCTCACTTTTTTTCAATCCTAATATAAAACGCTCCCAAGAACTTTTCATCCCATCAACAGCACCAGCAAATGTATCCATTTGTGTTTTAGCAACTCTCTCGGCTGTTCCCCCAGAGTCATCTATTGCGGTTTCAAGTTCGCCTAATTTACCTACATTATTTGCCAATGCTAAAGCAGTAATCGCAGCTCTTTTACCGAATAAATCATAAGAAGTAACCAGTTTATTAGTACTTCCATTTATTATTTCCATTCCCTCAGCTAATGTAAGCCCACGTTTTGCTAATTCAAGATAAATATTCCTTAAAGATGTTCCTGCTATACTCGCATCTTGTGTAGCATCCTGAGCAATACCTAATTGAGCTAACATAGGAGAAAGCCCAATGCCTAATGCGTTGGCTGCTCCTGCAACTTTTGGAATAGATGTTTCTAGTTTTTCAAAACTTAGTGATGTTTTTTGAGTTGAAATAGTAAGTTTATCAATTATTTCTTTTGCGTTTGTCGCAGCTAAATTATCAAATGATCTAATTATGGCTCCTACCAATGTAGCTGTATCGCCTAATTCACTATTTAAAGCCAAACTACCTTCAATCGTGTCTTTTGTAAGTGCTAATATTTCATTTTGCGTGAATCCTAATCGAGCATAAGATACTTGTAATTTTGTGACATCACTTGCTAGTGTTGGGTATGTACCTCCTAATTCTCTGGCATTATTAGTGAGGGCTTTTATTTGTTCCGTCTCAAGATTTAAAACACCTGCTAAAACTGCGTTTTCTTTTCCGAAATTCTTAATTGTACTAATTCCATTTTTTAGAACGTTGACAAATCCGAAAACTAAAGAAGTTAATCCTAATGCTCCTAGGAATTGACTCCCAATCCCTTTTAATGCGCTTCCATAATTACCTACATTTCTTTGGCTTCTGCCTATTTGAGCATCTTGAGCTTTTAAAGAATTTGTGTTTCTATTTATTTCAGCTGTTAATTGTTTATGATATTTTGCTCCTGATATTGTCGTTTTGTCTAGCCTCCGCCGAACAGCAACCATGGCATTTGTTTTCTTTATTAAATCACCTTCCGATTTAACCTCCATATTCAAAGCTGCGATCAATTCACGCTCTTTGGCTTCCGCTTTTGCCATTGCGGCAAGTCCTTTTTGTCGTTGTTTATCGAGTTGAGCGGCTGCTCTCTCTGATTCCCGTTCAGCTTTTGTTAATTTTTCGGCCTCTTCTTTGAGTAATCTTTCAGCCTCAGATAATATTTTAGTTGTTGCTGCTTTCTTTGTAAATGTCTGATTGCCTTTCTCAATACTAGTAAGCATCTTACTATAAGTTGCATCCATAGTAATTAGATCGTTGTTTAATTTAACAATCGCATCACTTATCTTTTTAACTAAGGCTTCATTGAGTTCAGCCATTATTCATACTTTTTTTACAACCTTTAATGATATTTTTTAGATAGAAAAACGGCACGCCATCAATACCTATTTTCTTTGCTCCCTCTTCACAAACTGTATAAATTGTATCTAAAAGCTTAAAATACTTCTCTTGCATTAAATTTGCTTCTTTAGATTCAAAATCAGTTACTTTGTTTTCTTTAGATATATCGATCAGCGTTTTTAAATAAGGCAATGGGATATAGCTTAGTCTTAAACTTCTGGAGGATATTTTACAAGAGGTATAAATTCTATCTAAACTTTTTGAAAATATTTTTGATGTTTTGCTCATATTTTTGCTTGTTTTAACGCTTGTTTTTTTAATTCGAAAAAATCACTTAAAACCATATCATAATCTATTTTATCATATTCTAAAATCTTGAATATGCGTATAACTAATTCGGAAAATGTTAATCCTTTAACTACTTTGACCTCTTGATTTAATTCTGCATATTTGTCTAATCTCCGAACAATTTCATTATCGATCTTTTTTAAATCTTCAACTTCTTTTACTTCAATGCCATATTTGCTTTTTAATAGTTCCGTTTTGGTTTTGATAGTCTCATCCAACTTTTCATTTACATCCACATCTATGCCCAATTCTAACAACCACAACTCTACTTTTAGCTTATGGACCAATAAATTGTTTAAGTTTTTGTAAAATATTATCAGCTCTTGTATTTTATACTTTGAATTTAGATTGTCTTTTTGCTTTTCAAGATTGTGATTCTCGCCTAAGTTACTTTCGACTAATTGAATCAACTGGTCGAAATCCTTAATCTTATACTTTTTCAATCCTGATTTATCATTACTTTTTGAAAAGTAACTCCATTCTCGAATAGTAATCTTATGAATTAAATTTTCCATACTAGATTTTTATAAAAGTCAAACATCGATTTACTCGCAACCTCAATAGCTTTCCCCATATTGGGTTTTGGAATTCCGAAAATATCATTTGTGTACATGTCTATTAGATATTTTGTTTTGTCCCAAAATGAATCTACGAAATAAGTACCATCGTTTTCATTTGTTTCAAGAAACATTTCCCCCTGAAAAGTTCCATCAACAAAAAGATTTGGCTTCTTTTTTCCTGTTTTCTTCGCGTATGCCGGTGATAAACCAGTTGATCCTGTCAAAGAATTTACAAAGGCTTCATTCTTTGATGTTTTAGATGATAGCATTTGTTTACGATTGAAATCGACAAATAATTTCTCATTATCCTGCACAGCTTTAGCTTGGAAGAATTTTATTCTCCCATTATATGATTTCGCTCTATTTGCTAGCTCAGTAGTATTCATCTTTAAAAAAACCCCACCCCAAAAGGCAGGGCTTTAGATCAATCCTCCTTCTTTTTTTGTTTCGGCAATTTGCCGCCTATCTTAACATATCTTTCTTCGGCCGACATAGTATCATTTGGCACCGACTTATTATGCCAAGCTTTGAACTTAACAAAGGAAAGTTTAGCCATATCCTTGTGTACGTCTATCATACTAATACGGTTTGTTCAGATAAGTTACTTACATATGTCTGATATGTTGCATCATCAGCTTCCGCCTGAAGGATAAACGTATCATTTACCGCAAGTGAAGCGGGTTCACCGCCAGTATCTTTCTGAATTGTTAACGTATAGTCGCCTCCGCCAATCTCTGCAAGAGTTGTAACCCCAACAGGTTGTGGTGTGGCCACGCTAGATCGAACAGGGAAAGCAGCTGCTAATAGACCTGTATGTCCTGTATTTGTGCCTCGCTTAACAACTCTTACTACCATAGTGCCCGTGCCCGTGGTATATGCAGTTGTAACCGAAAGCGATAAACCAGCAGGTACATAGTCTCTTAAATCAGACAACATATAGCCAGGTTTTGCATAAACGCCTTTTTTGAATTCATCGGATGACATAAAGAAAATATGCACAGGATAATTTTGTTGCCCTGCACCTACTTTAGGCAATCCGTTTACAAACGCTATTCTTACGCGAAAACCTTTAATACTTAAATCAGCTTTTCTTGTCCCGATATGAGTATTCAACTCATCAGTTGTTAATGTTAAATCCCAAAGCTGATTTTCCCAGCTTGCAAAACTTGCATAGTCGCATTGGCCTACGTTTAAATATCCAATGGCTGAAGGGATTGGCTTCCCGTCCATATATTTAACACCTAGATTAGATGTCGTAATATTAGGGTCGTCAGTAGTAGGTTCGAATCCCCCCTCGAAATCGAGAATAAATGAAACCCGCGAAGCTAGTGTTTTACTAGCTATATTTGTATGCCTAGTGGATAATGAAACGAAAGTGCTATCTGTATAAGTAGTCCCTTTCTTTTCAAGAATTCCGCCGTTGACATTTCCAACTTTGCATACCAAGTCTCCAAGGCCGGCAAAAGTTGCATCTTTACATGTTATCATTTTTATTATTTTTTAATTTGTACATTCTTGTAAGTATTCAATTTCGGTATCGAATCTAACTAAATAGAACGGCTCCATATTGTTTATTTCAGCAATATCGCCGAAGTCACTAAAAGCATCTAAATCCGTTGTCATTTCTTTGAATTTAAAAGCCGTGTATCTTACTATTTTTATAACATCTCTGTGCAAATACTCAACCGCCCTCTCATTAATGGTTGGATAAAGAGAATCTAAATTAACAGCGAAATAAATCGATACCTTTGCTTTTAATGAATTTTCATCATACGGTATGACAGAATTTGGTAAGAAAAAACTATGTCCATCGATCTTATGATTCGGAAGCACTTCTCTATATTTTTTAGAGCTTGTTATTTGGATTTCGGGTCTATTTTCCTCCCCCTTTTTATTCCAAAATGCACGACCATAAGAAACATAAGTATTGTCCGTAATATCTACGAATAACCTAGCCGCAAATAAGGCTCTTAGTGTTTCTATTTTTGCATCCAGTCCTATCATATCGAACCAATCGTAAAGTTATCATCTTCATTTTCAGTAAACGCATTGTCTTTATAACCGAGCTTATTTAGAGTAGCTTTTAATCGCTTATAAGAACTTGACAATCTTCTAATGATTGTATCACCCTCATAACTTTTAAGCTCCATAATAAGCTCTTTGGAGTTTATGTTTCGTTGTCTCAATTCACTTTGAGAATATGGATTATAATACAACATACTAGCTATGTCATATTCAAATTGCCTTTGAAAGCATTCTGTAAACTGTAACATGTGCTGTTTTATAAAATCCGTTAAATCATAACTTATTGAGAAGTTTAGGTTAATACCATAGTTTCTGTCATAAGTAAGATTTGCGCTGTCAAAGTCGCTAAAATCAGCGATAGAATCAACTGCAAAAGGAGTGATATTCGCGTAATCGAACATGTTATTATAAAAAATAGTATTATTCCCAATCGCCCTACCAGTTAAAGTAGACTGATCGTAAAATAGATACCATGCTCCGGTATTACTTGAAATCTCAATCTGAGTTAAATCCTTCCACTCGAAACGTTTTCCAGTGCTAACAAGATCAAACGTGCTTACTTGAGTATTCTGATTGTAAAGATAAAACGTAATCGTTTCACTCTCTTCGAAATCTAATGCAATTTGATTAATAATAAAAAGTAAGTGGTTGGATTGGGTCGGGTTTATTCGATATCCAACCAGCTTACTAGTATTTTCAATCACATCATTAGTAATGTCAGCAACTCGATACATAAAAATATTGTCTACAATAAAATTAGGTGTAATTAAGTTACTGAATACTGTCTCAATAGAGCTTCTTATTTTATCCTTCAAAATCAATGACAACAAAGTAGTTTCTTTCCAATAAGCAGTATTAGTTATCGTTTGTCCAATATTTGGACTTACAATAGAAATATAATACTTCGAACTAGAAGTCACGACATCATCTAAACTAAATGTCGCATTATAATTCCCATAAGTAGTTCCAGCAGCATAAGCCGCAATAGTATAGTCACTCAAATTTGGCAAGAAAGCCTCTATGTTTTCGATTTTTATTAATGGATGAACTCCAGAATTAAAATATCGATTAGACCTAGATCCTCCTGTTAAATCGGAATCCAATACACTAGTAGAACTATTTAACGAACTTTTAAACGTTAGTAGTTTATCTGTGAAAAACTTACTCTGTATGTCATTTAGATTATACATTTATGACGCAGGATAAATGGTTGCACTAAATGCACCAGGGAAATCACCTGCATCAGGAAGAACCGGAACAAAAGCAACTGCCTCCGTCCAACAATTGGCTACTGAAATAACATTTGTAGCGTGGCCACCCGTCATTCCTTCATGAGGTAGTTTACATTGTTTGAACATAAAAGTGGCAGCAACGTTAACAACGGCTGCGACTAAGTTCTCTTCAATGTTGTAACCTGTCATTATCAAACGGTCGCCGCCATCTTTTGGAGTGATTGCCATTCCATCAATCTCGGCTGGTCCATCGGCATAAATACGAATAGCATTTGAGCCGTCAGTATTGATTACTGTTAATGCTTTCCCCGCGGCATTGTCGTTAAGGCTGGTTTGTTTTAAATAAACAATAACTTTTTTAGCTATCGCCGTATTTAAAACTTGTAAACCAATTTTTCCCGATCCACCTTTAATACTTGCAAATCCATCTAAGGTATACTCAAATGTCGCAGTACCAACAGCGGGATCAATTAAGATCGCCTCATCAGCAGCAGCATCTCCGACAATATTTACCGTTCCGATTGCTTTCAGTCCGCCACCATTAGCTGCTAACAATATGGTTAACGATTCAGTTAGGGTATAGTCTCCTGCGACTACCTCAATTGTCTGACCTGCAATTTGAGCAGCGACAGCGGCCTCTAATTCGGCTACTGTACCAACTCTAATAACAGTTGCGGCTGCATTAACAGACGATTGTGTCTTTTCAGTGAAAACTCTGGCTTCAGTGCCGTCACTATTTCTTTTTACATAATCCATAGTCTTGTCTTTTAAGAGGTCGCCCCTGTTACTTTAACAATATCATTAACTCTTGAAGTTAAATCCGAATTATAATTGGTTACTAAGAAAAACTTATCTAAGAATCCCATTTCTTTGTATGATGTCATACGAAGTTCTCCAGTTCTATCACCTAAACTAGAAGCGTCTGTTGCTTCAGTGTTTTGGAATACATTCAATCTTTCACCAATATAAGGGGCAGGTGTTGGCATAATTCCCCATACTTTGGAGTCAACCACTGTTCCTGTTCTAAAATCAAATGGATAGTTTTGTACTGATCCAATAGCGCCGTCCCTTAACAAGTAAGCCACGAATTGAAATGTACTTGGTGCAATCCCTAATGTTTCAAAAAACATGGGTAATTGGTTTAATGCAAATTGTCTGTTTTCATTATTAACAGCACCAAACTTTAAGATCTCATTTATTGCTAAATTAAAACCGCCTTCATTAACAACTAGATTATAATTGCCTGCTTTTTTATTAATTCTCATAATCGTTTTAAGATTTGAAAACAAAACATCTTTCTGTGATGCTAGATCGCAAGTCAATGTATCTAATGATGTATTAAAAGCAAAAGCACCGTCGCCGTGATTGATTTGAGCTTCGCCAGCTAAAACCTGAGTTTTATATGTACTTAATGCAGATGCAATTTGTGTTTCTTTTGCTGCTGCCATAGCGGCAAATACTTCATCAAATTTGTTATCTAAGTAAGTCCCCTCTTCAATAGTATTGTTTACAAATTGCCCTGGGTACCATCTAAAACCTGAAAAGATAGAAACCGAAGTCAATGTCTTTTGTTCAGATACTGATAAGTGCTCAGGAATTGTAAAGCTCTCTACTGAAGTAGTAGTTATTACACTCTCCTTTAATCCTGTGTATTGGGTTGTTTGCCCTTGCACTGTTTGTAAGTGCGATTTTAACGCAGGACTCGATAACACCTTATTCATTGGTGTATTGTGCTTTAAGCACTCAATCAGTCCATAACGTTGTATTTCTTTTTCCGTTTGCGTCTTCCGATCTTGGTACGCATTAAGATACGAAAAATCAATATACCTGTCTGCCATAATTGTTTAAAATTTAATTAATTAATTGTACCAATATTAGTCTGTTAATTTAAAGTACGTCATTTTCTTTACATAATTCTTTGAAGCGAGCGGCGAATTTATCATCTAAATGATCGATATTTTCATTAGTAATAATATGCTGCTTGATAATTTCCTGCGCTGCTCCTTTACTTATTGATTCGGGGATGTTTAAAGTTTTGGCACTTCCGCTGCTACCTTGTCCGCCCCCACCTGTCTTTTGTTCTATCAAAATCAGATCTTTTAATTCAGCGTCTTGTTTCAGTAAATCTGAAATAAGAAACTTTTGATAATCTTTCGTCCCAATCAAATTATCCTTTTCATCGTATGATAATTCGTGAGTGTTCTTAATGCGTTCTATCGCACTTTTCTTTTTTGCTTCTAGCTCGAATTTATTTACGTTATCATCGAACTTTGGCATTGCATCAGTAATTGATCTATTCAATTTTGATGTGTTATGAGTAGTTTCTAAACTTGAATATTTAGTCTCCCACGCTTCGTCTTTGGCTTTTAAAATGTCTGGGAACTTTGCTAATTCAGCTTTGACCTGTTCAAGTTCTATCTTGAATGTCTCATCACCTTTATGATTCTCAAATTTTCCTTTCCATTCTAATGCCTCTTGTTCTGCTTTTGTAATTTTCGCTTTTGAAACTTCTGGCAGCCATTCGGTACCTAGTCTTTCAAAATAATCTGAAAACTTTTCTTTTTCATTCTTTTGAATATTCGTTAATTGATTGAGTTTTTCGGCTGCACCGTTAAAGATACCATCGGCATTCTTATTGGCTAATGCTAATAACTCAGCTTCTTTTACTGAATATTCTGCTTCAATCGCCTGAATCTGTTCAGGTTCTAATCCTTTTTTCAACTCTTCTTTTGATAATAACATAATCTGTTATGTTTTTTAATTTATATTTATTATTTAAAATAAGAAACACCCCAGGATGCTGTGATGGAAATAACTAAGGATAATGTGATGGAAATAACTAAGGATAATGCCATAGCCATTCCGACTACTTTATTTTTCCAATTCTCCATTTCGTTTACTGAGTCTTTCATCTCTTTAACATCAGATTTTATTTCTTTAATGTCTTGTTTTAAAGTACCGATTTCAGCATCAGTCATTCCTTTAAAATATTCTATGCTTTTGTCCATTGTACTTTTGTTCGAGTCCCTTCAAGCTTAACACTTACCTGTGATTTTATAGCTATATATTCTGTAACGCCAGAATTAACTGCCTTAATATTATTATCGGAATTAGTTAGCGTTATTTGCCCGAATAATAAACTTGGTAATAATGCGAAGAAAAATAATAGCTTTTTCATAATTTTATATTTTAAAATCTGGTTCTACTTCTTGGATTTTGTCTAAGAGCTTTTCATCTCCTATATTTTGTCTGAATTTTATATCTAATTCGTTTGCTTTTTCTTCAATATTTTTACGGGTGGATCCTAAATCCAATTTATCGATTGACTTTTTAGGGCTTAGCATCTTTTTCATTTCGGCCATCTCTTCTTTCAACAATTCAACCTCTGTTTTTGGTTTTATTTTAATTTGGCCTTTGATGATTTTATTTACTTCTATTTTGCGCTCATCATTCCTAATGATAATCTCTTTAGCTGTTTTTGTCGGCAATGTATAGTCGATACAACTAATGCATTCAATTTCGCAGGCACCTAATTTTTTCCAATTATCATCGTCAAGGCAATTCGCCAATTCCAACTCATCGTACTTAGGCATTATTACTGCATTCTTTAAATTTCCATCTTTATCATAATTAGGCGTTTTGCCCATCACGATTTTCATCTTGTATACTTTCATAATCTATTATGTTTATTAATAACTTTCGCGCTACGTTTAATTTCTTACTCATTCCTACATTTTCACCGAAATATTCATTGAAGAAATTGTTTAAGTCTCCATATTCGGCCTCAAATGTATCGATGTAATAATTAAAATTTAGTCTTAATTCTTTTTGTTCAGGATTCACCCCTAACATCCCTATAAATTCCGCATCCGTTAAAGTAGAATAAGGGAGTAATTTATATAGCAAATTGCTTCTTTCCAGTGCTGTTGGGTTGTTTTTGTGAATCGAGTAATTAATACGACTTATAATATTTTCTTTGTCGATAGGATCTATTGCCTTATTGAGAGAATCCCTTAATTCAAATTCAGTCTCTAAATAAAAATCAGTCCCCCGATCAATATAAGCACTTTTAAACGATTTACCATATACTATCCTGAGTGATTTTGAATCTAAAGAAGTTTGAAGTTTTGATAGTTTGCTGCTTAATTCAATGAGTGTATTTTCAAGTGTTTGATTTCCTCTGGCTATTTGATCTTTATTTTTTGCCTGACCATTGGAATCTTCAACACCCTTCCCGACTAATTGAAATTTTATTTCGCTGTATTTTTCATTTACAAATTCATTCCACCAATTTAAAATATCAACAGGAATATAATGAAACTTCACAAAGTTAGCATTCAAATCAAATGGACGCTCTCCATTGTCTCCAAATTTTGGAATGTTCATCTTTATAACTGTACCGGCTTGGATAACTGTTTTTGTATTACATATTGGACACGGAAGTAATTTGTCTTTGTTATTTAAAACTCCATTCGATCCAGATACATATCCATTTACGCATTTGGTACCATCGGCGAAACTAGACTCACAAGCTTTTTCTTTATTCTTATAATGCGTTATCACAGGAATCGCTCCGTGTGGTAAACACATTTTTTGTAAGGTGTAGTAATTTACATAGTTTTCAAACTTCTCTAAGAAATTTGAGAATATACTTTTACGTACGACAAAACTATCTGAGTTCAAAGGATCCTGTGAAATGAAATCCGCTGGACATTCTCCTAAGTCGTGTGGATTTGTTGTCTCTTCCGTATACTCTTCTTCTGTATTATTCTTTTTTATATAAACAGAATAAAACTCATGAGTATAATAATAATATCTTTCTTCGCCATATTCATTTACTCCTTTGAACGCTATTCGTTTGATTTTGCCATCACCTGTTGGCTCCATTGCTATTACAGAGGCTATGTTGATATTATATCGATATGGCTTTTTTTTCTCCTTATAGTCGGTTATTACAATTGAATTATGATTGTATATTAACTTTGAAAATATTTCATTTTTGTAATAGCCCTTATATCTTTCTAAGAATTCAGCTGATGAAAGTTTGGATGCGTTGGAAGTAAAGGAATAATCAAAAAATGGATTAGTAGAATCGAAAACTTTCTTTAGTTCTGGAATAATATCATCCTGGACAAGTGATGCCGTTGGTAGTGGGTGTCGTAAAAATTTAAGGTAAGAAACAAAGTTGTCTTTACGCATCCACCCCTTAACCCAATTGATAAATGGATTAGAGCCATTCCATATATTCTCTATCGAATTATCCGAATTGATATAAATATCTGAATTTAGATGTGTTTGAATGAAATAAGCTAAGTTTTGCTCATATGCAATAGCTGTCTTAATCTCTGGCTTATACTTACAATCCCTTAGAAACTTCTCCATAGTACTAGAAAAGCGTAAATATAATATAAATAAGTTGGTTATTCTATTAGTTAGGCTTTACGTCCTATTTGTGTGATACACGCTTTTTTAAACGAAAACCAGTATCTTGCAGAAGCCTTTCCTCGTGGAAATACAACACCCAATCATTGAACTCTTCTAACGGTTCTATGTTGTTTTTTATCCATCGGCTGATCTGACGGGTAGATATCCCCATCAGACTAGATGCTTTGGTTTTCCACACATTGGAATATGCTTTGTTTGTTTTTGTATTTATTAATATCATTCGAAATCAATATCTGAATAATAATCGTTCATATCCTTTTTTGAGTATTCCATTATTACATATCTCAATGCTGCAAGCCCATCGGGTTCATGCCCATCGGGTTCTGGTATAATCTTTCCGTTGGGATCTACTTTGAAAAACCAAGATTCAACGCCTGCTTTAACCGTTGTTGATCGTTTAGTGATGAATAAATTATAGCCGCGTAGTTTGTTTATCCCGTCAATCTGTGATCCTTTAGGTTTATGAACGCCGCGAATATTATACCCGAACTTTTTAAGATCATCGATAGTTGTTTTTCCTGAACTGTCGCCAATAATCAAATGACCCTTTGGAAAATTCACTAAATCCATTTGATCTACAACAGCCATTCTTTCAGCTCCTGCAATTTTCTCAGGCATTAGGTTGTTCATAGAAAACACCACATCAATATAAAGATTATTGCCTTTATTCCATACATTTATTAATTCTGATGGGTCTGGAGAAACGCCAAAATCCATTCCTGACGGTATTCTTTTTGCATCTGTTGGTATTTCATCAATGAATTTGTAATTGTATATCCTGCGTTCTGAATAAAATCCTGTCAGTCCTAACCCATAAACCCGATACCATTCCTTATTATCTTTGCGCGATTCAATGAAATCAATCTCGCTTTGCGGACACATTTCATTATCGATATATGTAACGATTATTTGTTCACTTATTGAATTGCCGTTACGATCAGTTAATAATGGGACTTTCGTGTGCGCCCAAAATTCATAGTCTGGATTGTAATCAATATAGACGTCTCCGTGTGTTCTACCGATGTAAGTTGATGCAACCTCCCAACCGATCTTATTCGCTTCATTTATGTAAAGAATATCTCTACGTTTGGATTTACCTGCCGATTTCTTTACGTCTGTAATATATCTGAATTGAATTATCGATTTGCCGTGTTTTAAATCTTTTTCAGTTTTGTTGTAGTTTGATTCAAAATCAAGCCCGGCAGCATCAAATAAGAATTTGAAATCTGCTATTGTACCATCTTTAAGGTTATCGTATGTATCGGTGGCTATTGTGATTGTCCTTTTCTTTTCGGCTGCTTTTTCCATTAGGATTTGAGCAATAGCTATGTTTTTCCCTGCGGCCTGGGAACCCTGTATAACCTTGATTCTATGCGGTATACGTTTTATTTTATAATATGTTGATGTCCGATAAATCATTCATCTGGGAATTGCTTTGAAACGTTTTGATATTTGATAGTTGTTTCCATATTAGCATCAATCTCTTGCTTAGCCCGGCCATCGTACATTTCTTGAATTAATTTGATAGCCTGAAATGCATTGCTATTCCTTCCCATTGCCATTGATACAAGTTTAAGTGCTAATGCTAATTGTGTAGGAATTTTAAAAATATAATATTCTTTCCCATCGATAATGTCCATTTTTACAAATTGCTTCACGGGTAAAGGCAATTCACCTTCTTTTAATAGAATTTCTTTGAGTTGGTTCTTTATTGATATTTGCGCACCATTACGATTAATATTTTTAGGATTTTTTTGGAATCCATTAGTATTATCCTCTGGTCTTATTTTACCTCTTCCACCCGGCATCTATCGTTTGTATTTCGTTTGCTGATTTCGACTATATCAGTCAAATGTACTATATTTTTAATCAAATGTCAAATTCAAACTTTTTTTCTTTTTTTTTAATTTTTCAACTTCTTTTATCCATTCATTAGAGAAATCAAACAATTTTTTATCATTATCAATGATATATTGTTTTAATCTAGCATTATAGCTAAAATTTCCGCTGCCTTCTATCGAATAATAATTTCCTTTTTCAGTTTCCAGTATATTTATTTTTGCGTGTGAAGTTATAAAAATTATTTCAAAATGATCTTTTAACATTTCAACGGCTATTGACTTATCTTTTATTCCTGCATTTCTTATTGAAGAAATAACAAGAATGCAGTTGTTTAACTTACCTTCGTTTTTTAATTCAATTAATATTTTTGCAGCACTTTGGTTAATAGCAAATATTACAAGTTTTGCACTTATTATTTTTTCTTGGTCTGCAATATGTTTTATTATTGCTATGGAATTAAAAGCGGATGTAGTTATTAATCTTAGCTGCTCTCCTTTTTTCGGTAATCCAATTTCTATTACTCTGGCGATTACTTTTGTAGTTTTTTCTTGAAATTTCTTGTATAGTTTTTCTGGCATTGAAAAGTTACCGTCTTCATCAATGGATTCAGTATAATCCTCTTCTCCCCAATTCCCTAAATTCCAATCTACTATCTCCATTGTTTCGACTATATCGGTCAAAGATACGGTTTTTATGATGTTATGTCAATTCTTTTATTAAATCATCGACACTATAGTAAATAGGAATATTAAGTTTAACTGCCATTCCAACCTCAATATCAGCTCCTTCGCTTTCTCCGGCAAGTCTTAATATATAATCGCAGCACCGCAACCATTCAATATCTAATTCTAACCAATCTTCATAAGGTCTTGGAAATGTCGTATGTTGATAATGAAATAATAAAGGGATGAATGGGGCCAATCCAGCATCTAATAATCTGTTGGCTGTTTCCATTTGCCTTCTTACGTTTGCTTCTTTGTCTCCTTTTGAATAAGGACTGGCTATATAAATCTTTTTCATTATGTCAATATTTCTCCGTTTCTTTTTATTATTAACGATGGATCGAGTGCTTTCATCCTATCTATTATTACTTGACAGTATTTAGGGTCTAACTCTTGTAGGATTAGCAAAGATACATATTTTTAATTAAAAAGCCCGACCAAATTTCTAAGGTCAGGCTGTTAACTCGCAGAACTTTGCGAGAAACTACGAGATTTTATATATTTTTTTATTCTTATTGATAAGCTCAATTACCTCTTCTTTGGAAGTTAATTTTAGCCATTCCCATTTTGCCGCTTTGTTTCCTCCGAAATAAGCGGGTTTCACTTCTATTATCTCCATCCAGTTGAACTTGTTTATATGCTCTTCCGCAACTCTTTCTAATAATGTTAAAATATTTTCTTCCCCGCGAATCTGGCGGCTGTCGGCATACGATACACTTTTACTCATATAACCTCTATTATCGTATATCGGACGTGACAAGTTAATATTTGCCATTATAACACCCGAATTTTGAGGAGAATAATTACCGCCACCATTCAAGTCTTGAGTTGCAATAACCATTCTGTTGTAAAAATCTAAATTTTGCTGATTGCTTTTGATGTGCTTTTTCATAATGCAAAGTTTTTATGAGGTCCCCCTCGTTGTTTGATATTATAAATATACGACATTTTTAGCGTTTTGTCAAGTGTTTTTTGATATTTATTTCATTGATTTATAGATAGTTACGTTTTATTTTATATATTTGGCCTGGATATGTTCTTAAAAACGGCGTATTTCACTCAATAATCGAATAAACATGCTCAATTTTAGCGTAATATTTAGCCGTATATTTCAATGATTTCCAATTAGCATTTCCATTCCAAGACTTCGCGAGCTGTTCTAATTCTAATTCAGGATTATGATGACTTTGAAAAAGCCAAAACATTTGTACGCTCTTGATAGAATCAAACCGATCTTGAAGCACAAAATCAGTATCAAATAATCTGTTGATTTCTTTTAGCATTATTGGCCTTATTTGTAGAATACCAGCTGCCTGTTCTGATTTGTTGTAAGCAAAGACATTACCGGCACTCTCAACAGCTATAAATGCCATTAATATTTTCTGTTTTTCTGTTAATTTTACGATTTCTTTTGGAGGCGCTTCGTATTCAGGTGGTAACCCGCAATTCAGACTATTGAAAGTTAGAATTAAAGCAACGGTGATTAATCTTTTTTGCCATATCATTTTTTATTTTTTAGTTAATACTCAATGATAATTAAATCAAATATATAACTTTATTTATGTTATTTCAATTTTTAATTACTGCAAGCAAGAGCTGGATAGATTTCGTTTACCCTAAACCCTACAAGTTCAAGGTAAATTTTAATCACTGCGTAGCTGTCGCTGTATTAGAATCGCCATACTTTATCTCTTTTGGCTTTAGCCGCCTGGTAGTTGAGAAAGGACGCCCAACCCTTGGATAAGCAAGGTTATTTCATCCAGTCCCATCCTCCAAAACGCGCCCTATTACCTAAAAGTCCATACATTATTGCTGCTCCCTGACGTTTATCCTCCAATGTCAATAGTGAAGGTCTGTAATTATATTTTAACTTGTGTTGGATGCAAACATCTTCAAGTCTCGTATTCTTGATCGGCTGATTATCCAAACTGTATTGCATAAAAAAAGCCCACCAGAAATTAATCTAATGAACTTAAGTATAGTTAAACCGCCAACACAATGACTAGATACGCTGCAAAACAAATCTAGGCGGCACTGAAAACTCTTATTTAATTTTACTCCATTCATTGTTTAATGTTTTGCAGTGCAAAAGTAATAAATAAATCAATCGAAAGCAAGTAAAGAATAAAATATTTTTGTCCGATTAAATCGAACAGGATCGAACAGATTAAAAAAAAATCGAACAGAATCGAACAGATTAAAAAAAAATCGAACAGAATCGAACAGTTTTGCTAGTTTGGCACGATAAAAAAATTAAATGAAATTAAAATTTAAAATAAAGTGGCGAGCAGCCGATTAGTTCTATTTGCCATGTTGCAGAATGTACGATACCATCTTTGCTGCTCTGCTAACCCTACACGATTATCCACGATTCAAAGATAAGAAAAAAAAGAGAAAACTACTATTATTCGCTTTCTCTTTTCGGTTTCCCTGTCGGCTTATGCAGCCGCTTTCATAAAATTGTTATTTAATTATTAGTTCTCAATAAATCATATTAACGCTAGTCAAAACCAGTCTAGCCCGAATGTAAGAAGGCGATCACTAATCAATCCTTCTCGATGTAAATGGTGTTTGTGGACCAGGAGAAATTCGAATTCTCGTCCTATACGCTTTACTATTTACGTCAATGAACTATTGCAAATATATAAAATAAATACATCTAATACAATAAAAAACGCCCAGAATGTTCAGTTCTGAGCGCTTACCAACTAATCTAATGAAATGAAAAAACAAATATAACTAAATTCTATTAATTATATCTACGATGGTTTTTGAGTTCTCTATTTCCATTAAGCCGCCTTTTATGTGCGAACGTTTGAATTCGATCAGCTGTTCTCTGATTTGGCTTAGGTCAGGGGTCATCGAATTTATTTTGATGTCTCCGAACTTGCCTAATAATTGATTGCATGTTAGATTTTTCATATAATATTGATTATCAATTAGTTATCAAAAAGGCAAATCATCCAATGGTGGTTCTGGATTCCCTTGAGGAACATTCTCATATCCTTCTGGGATATTTTGCTGTTCAAGTGATACCATATCGAAAGCATCTAGATTTTGAGCAAAGAAATAACCTATACCATCTTTATTTGGGCGTTTCTTTCCAGAAATTGAGAATTTAACTTTTACCTGGTCCCCGGGCTTGAATTGATTAAGGGCAATCTTTTCTCCAAAAAATTGGAACTCTCCGATTGTTGGATATTGGCTTTCGACATCAATATCAATGTAAAATTTTTTGATAGTTTTACCTTTTGTTCCGTAGGTTACTTTTTGACCTACTGCTTTGAATTTTCCTGTTTGTTCTAGATGTGCCATAATTTTTTGTTTTTAAAATGCTATTGATAATTTTTTTATTGTTGTTTATTTCGTTCATCTATTATCATATTAAAATCACCATTATTCAATATGTGTTTTAGGCTTATAATTGAAACTAATATGAGGCAAAACGTAAGCCCGTGGGACTCTCAACTCTTCGCCTGTTTCGATGTTCACAATTTCAATGAATATTTCACCCATCTTAGCGACTGTAAACATTTCACGCTGATTGAAGACATAATAGTCAACAATATCGCCAACTTTAAGATATTTTTCGAATCTTTTATTTACTTCTTCTACATATAGCGACCAAAACATTGCAAGGCCTAAAATTACTATTGCTGTGCAAACGAATATTTCTATCATAATTTTTAGTTTTTATCATTATTTATCATATAAGCGAATATAACTCCAAATCCCATAAACATTATGGTTCCCATTGCAAATGGGAATTTAACCTCAAATACCCACTTAAACATATCCCATTCATTAGAAGCAAATACGGCTGCTAAATAAGATGTCCCAAAGAAACATAATGGTATTAAAATATATAGTGCCTTATTAAATAATATTATTAAAGTTTTCATCTTTTAGTTTTTATAGATTTCTTATTTTCTTAATTTCATTCTCAACTTCTATTTTAGCCTCTTCTAATCTCATTTTAATTTCAGATATTAGAATTTCATCACGATCTACCGTAATATCAATAGCTGGCAAATTTGGATGAAATGAAGTGAATACATTAAATTCGCGGCCTGATACATATAATTCAAATTGCATCTGTTTATAATGATTACCAGTAATCACATTTTTCCCAAAAGATTGATTAAACAGATATTCTTTTTGAGTGCTGAATATCGGGCATTTTATTTGGTGAAGCCCATTATCACCTAACAACCCATCTGGTGAGCAGAGGGTGAAATTATCTAGTATTACAACCCCAATGATAGAAACTACTTGTAATGACCTTAATTCATAATCAACGCGTGCTACCGGTTCAAGTTCGTGACCTCTGTCGGTCGCCCAATTACCTTTAAATGTATTATTTTCACATTGCTGGCCGGTTATTCGCTCTTCAACTATTCTAGCAATTAGATTTTGATAACCTTTAGTTGATTTAGCCATTAATAATTCTGGACAAGTTGATGCACTAAATTTGCCTAACTTTATTTCAAACCACTCTTCGCTATTTTGCTCAATAGAATAATTATAAACTGGCTTCATGTTCTAGTCTTTTTTCCATTTTAGCATCAAATGAATAATACATTCTTAAATCTTTGATAGTTTTTCCATCTTTTAAAAATTGTACGGCATCTAAAAACTTAACCTCTAGTAATGGAGTCAATTCTATTTTTTGCTTTGCTTGTGATGGCCTAATTCGCAATCCCTCAACAGTATCATTGCCAAATCTTACTTTTGGATCAACATAAATAAAAATACTTATATTATTCCAGTCCTCTAAATGAGTAGCATTATTTGCAAACTTCTTTACTATTTTAGAATTACCAACGTTTAATATCATTGGCTTGATGTCTGGATTTGTAAAATGTGCAACGTTGCACATCTTCTTTCCCGATTGTGTTAGGCATTCTTGAAGTTTAACATGTTTAATAGTTAAGTTCAAGTCTTTTCCATCAATATCACTTGATGAAAGATAATCTGATTTAAATGCTTTCTTCCAGTGTGTTTTCATTTTGTTTGTTTGTTTGATTAATAATATTTAAAGATACATAATTATTTTGATTGACAATATTATTTAACATTTAAAGCAGCCATCAGATATACCGATGGCTGCTGGTTTGTTTAGAGCCTTTCAAAAGTGTTTCCGCGCTCAGTCATAATGAAACTGTCGTATTCATCAGTGATAGGAATAGGTATTGCATCTGTTCCAATTACAATACAATGTACTCCTTTTTGTGGGACATCCTCAATAAACTTGTCTGCAAGGTCTTTGAAGTGTTGAAAATCTTTGTCTTTCTGGTCGATTCTGGAATAACTTTTGCCTAGACAATCGTTATTTTTTCCACCAGTTTTTTTGTTGATTCTTCTTAAATAAAACATAAATAAATGTATTAATGAATAAATTAATTAACTGTAAATATACTAGATATTTTGCACGAATCCAAACTTTTTAATTAATAATTATTTTTTTACCGTGGATATTTGCAAATGCATTCAATAAAGATATATCATATACCTTCCCTGCCTTTAATCGTTTTACGCTTGATTCTGATGTTTCTAAATATTTTGCTAATTCAGCATTAGTAAAGGGGCTATCAGTACCTATAAGTTTCTCTAGGTCATTTCTGAGACCTTCGTTTTTTATTAGGTTCATATTTGACATCTTATATTATTTTTAGTTGTGATTATCAATTAGTTATAACTCAGGTGCATTTACACACACGTTAGCAGTAATACTACATTTGTTCTCCGAATGAAGTTACTACTGTAAAATCTTTTTCTTTCCTTTTTTCTTCCACCGCTTCAAAAATAACAACGGAACAAGGGAACGGTGCTGGACTAATTTTAAAATTACCATCTTCTCTCCAACTTGGAAATGTTCGGTTTATAAACTTCAACCTACCACGTATAAATTCGACTTTACCTTTCATTACATATTCGTGCCACCAACTTGTATCTGTTCTACTTGGTATTAAACAAACAACAGTAGTTCCTTTTAAACTCTCTTCATATGCCTTTTTAATAAATTTTCCAATTTCTCTACCGTAAGGTGGATTCATCCAACATACACCATTCCAATCTTTAGTTAAAGCATTATCTTCAATAGTCCAATAATTATCAACTAAATGATTTTCGTGTGTAGATGCAACATCCATTGTAAAATGGTAAATATCATCATATTTTTTAAAAAAGTTCTTTGGTGTTTCCCACTCATTACTTTTACTACTCGTATGTATTTTTAATTTATCTTTCATAATTTAATTTAAAATTTATTTTGTCCAACGCACAAAAAAGAAAAGAAAAAGGTTCAGTTCTCCGAATGAGCATTTGTGGTTAATTACCGTACTACTGCTAACACGTGCTATAAGCAAGTTTTGTGAAAAACAAAACCAGCCCATAGCCCTATCCGGAGCCAATAAAAATAAAATTGTATTGCAAAGCTCAAAAGACGGGATAGGCCTTGCTTTTAAGTTTTGATCTCCTCACAAGGAATATTATCATTATATTTGCCTC
>Ga0208647_1000196_pt1 | contig 22391 bp, 24 predicted proteins | sample AntAceMetag02UKA_FD_184765 | JGI IMG/M metagenome (GOLD analysis project Ga0208647, IMG submission 184765) | Saline lake microbial communities from Ace Lake, Antarctica - Antarctic Ace Lake Metagenome 02UKA (SPAdes) (version 2) | ecosystem: Environmental > Aquatic > Non-marine Saline and... | reverse complement strand
TTTTAGGATCTCGGATTCCCTTAGAGATTGAGATAAAGTATTTTCCATTTTTAGTTTTCGATTTACTAATATACATTCAAACCACCACCCAAATACATTATACTACACTTTTGCATTCAGTACAAGTGCTGAATGTAAAAAAATTGAAAAAAGATGAGAAAATGTTGGTATATCAACCGTTTCTCATCTTTTATGGTTGTTTTATGTTCCAAAGTCAGGAGACTACTTGTAACACTTATCTCTTTGAAATAGAATTAAAAAATAGAGGATATTAATCTTTTGGGTTTTCTATGATCAAAATGAATTGAGTTGTAATATGATTAAACATAAAGGAGTAACCTTAGTAGAGTTACTTATTGTACTTATTGTAATTGGAATATTAGCCTCTTTTAGTGTTGCGTCAGCGACAAAAATTGTTCGAAATATGAAAACTGCTGCAATATTCAATGAAATGATTGTTATAGAAACTGGCGCTAGATTTTATTACCGTGATGTTGGAGAAAGACCTTATGGTACATTAAGCGGAGCAGGAACTTGTGCAACTTGGAATGCTGACAGCATAGAAGTGTTTATGGATGGTGAGAGAAGTGGTACTCCAATTGATGGATGGGCGGTCCTTACATGAATGAATGGAAAGATGAAACACCACTAGGTGGATGTTACGTCTATAGAAACTATGCAGTAGGTAGTCAAAGTTGGGCTGTAAATAATTGGTACCGTTATGCTGATGATGTAAGATTATCAAATATTGCACCAAATGATAAAGATATTGAATTCGTGATGATCAGGTTCTATCCCTTAACTAATCAGACTACTATCGATGAAGCGCTAGAAGCAGCTGATTTTTTATTAGGGAAAGTACCCGAGGAACAATTATTCTACGTAAATGGACAAGCAGTAATTGGGTACTATATATTACCTGGTAACTAAGACATCATTAATGGGACACTTGATTTGATTTTGCAAAGAATAAAGTAATATTAAAAAGCTAAATATGGATTTCAACTCAAATTATTATCAAAAAAAACACCAACAATTGTTGGTGTTTTACTTATTTATTCTAATATAAATTCGCTTGTTTCAAATGTGAAATCGCCTTCAGAAGCAGTTAAAATAACTGATTCATATGGAGGAAGATTAAGGAAATTATCAGCATAGTATTGTAATAATATTCTATCCATGTCATATCTCCATACATTGCTCAATGGTCTAGCAGTGTTATATTGATCAATATAACCTTGGTAACTGTTGATAACTATTCCATTTATTGGTGATCCAGATTCATCATTCATGAATATTGGATTTTCTGAATTTCCAGTAGCTCTAGCAAAGAAAGATCCTTCTGAATGTAGCTCACCATTAACTGCATCAATATAGATTGATTCTTCTGTATAGAAGAATGTTCTACAATCAGGTGGCCAATATCCAACAGTATGAGTTTCATAATGTTCCCATATGATAATATTATCTCCAGACATAAGTGTTAAGCCACTATCTCTGCTATCTGTAGTGAATCCGTATGAATCTCCAGAGTTCCACCAACCGCCGCCGCCCCACCAGCCGCCACCGCCACCGCCGCCACCGGCGAGGGTTTCTTCATCAAAATTAATAATTGTTTGACCTGTAACGATAAATACTCCTTCAACTTCATAAGTTTGTCCAGTTATATATAAATCTCCAAATACAACAATCTTTCCAAAAATATTACTGTAGTCTGTAGCATTTATATGTAAATCACCAATGACTATAAGAGATTCATTGTATGATCCTGTCTCTGTACCTGAATCAGGCATCTCAATTGAGTCAGTAATATATAAGGCACCATCATTATCATAATCATTGTCAGCAAGAGCATTATAAACTAAAGAATATCTTTGATTACCTTTGGAAAAATCATTTTCAAAATCAATGGGACCTACAGCTTCAAATCCAGTAATATCAATAAATTCGCTATTTTTTGCTCCAGTCTGCCACCATCTCCATCTATCAAAACTACCGCTAGTATATTTTGGTTGAAGCTTGTAAGCATAAGACATAATAACATCTACAACATAGTCATCTGAATTTTCATCCATAGACAATACAAGATTGCTTGGTAATGTTGCAGTAGATTCTGGAGCTTCATCTCTTATGAAATCAAATACGTATTTTTCAAAATCGAAACCATTAAAGAAATCTGTAATATTTTCAGTCTTTATATCACCTTGGTCTGGAAGTGAACTTCCTTCTACATCAATATAACTTGTTTCATTATTTATAATAAATGGGTCACCTGAAGAATTAGTATCAAAACAATCAGTTTGACAGTACTTATATTCATTTGTTGCATATATTTCTGAAGGTGTTTGATTTGAAAATATCGGAAAATCTTCAGAAGCATGTGGTGTTACATATTGTGTAGTGTAACCATCTCTAACATAAGGTGCTACACCAGCTAATAAAATTGTATCTGCATATATTTTTTGATTATCATATTTTCCACCATTTAATATTAATGTACCGTTAGTACCTATCGAAAACTCAAAAGGTTCAAATGTTTCTAATTCTGATCCTTCAATTGAAACATAACAGTTTTTATACAAAACTGAACCATTTGGAAGGACATAAGAAAACTTAAATGCTTTTGAATCAGTACTCTGTTCTGATCCATATCCAACAGAAGAAGAAATATCCTCTACTATAACTCCATAATTATTAAAGATTCTTGGAACATGAACATTTTTGAATGTTGTATAGTCACCTGGGTCTGTAAAATTAATGAATTCTTGGAATTCATTAATTGCGATACTTATTAAACCTCTAGCTTCACTATCTGAATTAACCTGATTAATTTTCATTGTTGTTGCTCCAGATAGGTTAATAGTAACTTGAGTAATTGTAGTCAAAGAAAACGTTAAAACAGTGATAACAGCAAGAGCAACCATTAATGCACTACCATTTTCATTATTTAATTTTGAATTTTTAAATAGTTTTTTCAATTTCTTCATCATAAATCACCTCTATCGATAATAATATACCATATTAAAGATAAAATATCAATTAAAATGATTCCAAAAACTGTGTAATTCGCCTTTGCTTACCCCTTGATAGTATCTAACTGCTTCAATGTTTAGAATAACGAATAGCTAATATTCAAACGGTTATGCCTTATTTAAGAAAAAATGACAAATATTAAAAAAATGTGCTAAAAAGCTATTTAAGTCAATAAAATTACGACTTATTATGATAATATCACTTTTTAATAATACATATTTCTAAAGAATTAGCAAATTTTCGAGAAAAAAACACCAATAATTAGTTGGTGTTCTGTTTTAATTATAAGGATAGGTAATTAGTTATCATTCTTAACAATAAAACTAATAATAATAGAACTAAATGATTATTGTGGTAACAAACATTTTTGGATCTACAATACCACCATTATCCAAGTCTACATCAATAAGCAATGATAATTTCAATATTGCCTCAGAGCATGGATCTTCTGACCCACCACCTGTAGTGCTTGGATCAAAGTCGCAAGTTCCAACAGGCTCAATATTAGTCAATTGAAGAGAAGATCCAGGAAGGATAGAGACATTTGAAGAGTGTAATAATACTCCACCTGCTGATGTTTGGTATACTAATGTGTTAAGTGATGAATCAAAAATAAGTTGATGTACAGTATCTGGAACTGAGTAGTCTGGAAATATAATATTGAATTCGTTTAGTGCTATATCGTACACATGACTTATTGTTACAGTTGTAGTAGTTCCTACAGTTACAATTTCTATTTCTTGTGGACCTAGCTCAAGTAAATTAGACTGTATTTTATCAATGATGTAATAACTCTCTTCTTGCATTCTATTATTTACCTCAAATGTTGCTTTTACTTTTATAGATAACATTAATATTGACATTAACATAGATATAACAATACTACCAACAACTATTGAAATTAATAATTCAATTAATGTTACACCCTTTTGGTTACTTATATTTTTATTATTCATCGTAAAATCAACCCACTAACTGTCATAATTGAGACTGGACTATCTGAGTATTGAATCCAAACTGTAACCCTTAGTAAATCAAAATCAACAACTGGATTGGTCGGAAATGTTGTTATTTTAGCGATTTCAGCCCTTACCTCAGATGGAATATTTTCATCTAGTATTAAAGGATCATAATAGGTATGAGGAAGATTATAATCATAAATGTATATTTTGAACTCCTCGTTTGTTAAGGTTAAATCATTAAATATTAATGAAAAAAGCTGTACACAAAGCGCTTGATCTTCAGCTGCCATAAGACTACATGAATTAGAATCAAGTTTTAAAAAGTGATTACCTAAAGCATCCTCGGCTTCTACTAAATCATCAATAGTCTGATAATCCATTTTATCAAGGCCGTACAAAGCACTCGCTGCAATACCTGTAGCACTTCGTCGGTAATGCAAGCGTGTATTGATTTCCATATTACCAACCAAGGTAGTCATTATTGGCCAAATCACTACTGAAGTTATAAATATTATTACGAGTAATTCAATAAGTGAAAATCCTTTTTCATTTTTCAACATTATATGCCTCCTTTTAAAAATCATTATACTTTAAGACTATGTATGAATTATGAATATTTATTAATTTATTATATCATTATATTTCAAAATTGTAAATTATTAACAAATATAAAAAAAAGCAAGATTATTTTGTAAAGTTAGCCATTATATAGTATAATTGTTGTGAATATAAAAATAGTCGGGGTGATTACATGAATTCACAGTTTAAGAATAGTAGTCTTGGATTTTACTTATATGCTATTATTATCGTAATAATTGCCATAGCATCTATTTTTGTTTTTTGGTATATGGTCAAAGGATATAAACTTGGAACATATGACGAAAATACAATTTTAGGTAGTGTATATTTAGGTGGTACTAAAGAATCTGAAGTTGAAGCTAAGTTGATTAAGAGAATTGATAGATGGCTAGGCGATGAAACAATAGTTGTTGAAGCTACTTATCAAGGATATAGTTACGAATTCGATAAAGACCTTTTCTTTTTTGATTTTGATAGTTCTTTTTTCAATTTCACAAATGGAGAATCAAATGTACTTGCTGTCACATATCAGGCGACTGACAGAATAAATGTTTTTAATGAAATTTCAAATTCTGAGTTTGTATTGTTAAGTGGATTGACTTTTGATATTGATACACTTATTAATGATGTATTAAAAGATGCAGGATTCATGAAATCTTTTTCAAGTAAGAGATTAGAAGATTATATCATAGATGAAGAAACAGCATTTATGCCAATTGATTCTGTTACAATAACAATCCCTGAAGGCGTTGTTATTGATGACTTTATTGCTTCAATAAATGAAATATATAATGATTCAAAAATTATGATTAATAGTAAAGAAGCATTTGATGTAATACCATTATTATCTGGCAGTTTATCTGATACTGAAATGAGTATTTTATCAACCGGAATGCTTGATTTGATTCAAGAGACAAATTTTTCAATAAATGAAATTCACTACGTACTAGTAATTGATTATCTACCATACAATATTGATACATATCCTTATTTTGGACATAATGCAAATATTAATCAAATTATTGGGAATGGGTTTTCTTTCTATAATCCAAATAATTCAGATTACTATTTCACATTAGAAAAAGCAGATGAATTCACTGCGACATTGACATTACATGGATTGCAATTTATTAATGAAATTGAAGTTGAAGTGAGCAAAAATAAAATAGATCACATAACTCAAGAAACAGTTGAAGGTGGAATACCAGGTCAACCTGGATATGATGGAATGATAATTGAAGTAAATAGAACAGTAACTGATATTAATGGAAACATCATGTATGACAACATAATTTTATTTGAATTTTATCCACCAGTTAAAGAGATAGTATTAGAGCCTTAATCAAGATATTTAAAGGGGTGCGACTAAATGGCTAGAAATGTACAAAAGAGACTTGGAGATGTTTTATTTGAACAAGGTGTAATCACTGAAAAGCAAATAAATGAAGCTCTTCGTAAAAGGGAAAAAGGGGAAAAAATTGGTGAAGCATTAATAAGATTTGGGTATGTTAATGATTCACAAATTGTTGATGCACTTGAAAAATCTTTAGGTATAAAAAGAATCAATATATCTTTAGTTTATATTGATGAAAAGGTGCTAAAGCTATTAGACGAAGAATTTGTTACAAAAGCTAAAATTATGCCTATTAATATTCATGGGCGTAGAATTGTAATTGCAACAAATGATCCACTTGATTTTCCTACAATTGAAACCGTTAGATTACGTACAGGAATGAATGTTGAGGTAGTGTTATCAACTAGAAGTGATATTGAAACTGCAATAGCTAGATATTATGGCTTTTCAAAGACTTTAAAATCTCTAGGGATTGAAGTAAAAGAGGAAAAAAACCCTGATGAAAAATTCTATGAAGAATTATTAACTGATAGTGACTCAGATTCAAATGAGTCGCCAATTATTCAACTAGTTAATCAAATTCTGTTAACGGCAGTAAGAACAGAAGCATCAGATATCCATATTGATCCAGCTGATATTGAATTTAAAATAAGATACCGTGTTGATGGGATATTATCAACGGAAAGAGTACTTCCAAAAGTAATCTTACCTAAATTAATTTCTCGTATCAAGGTAATGTCTCATATGGACATTACAGATACAAGAACTCCACAAGATGGACGAATAAAAACTGTTATTGAAGGTCGACCTATTGACCTTCGTATTTCTACATTACCAACAGTTCGTGGCGAAAAAGCCGTTATGCGTGTTCTAGATTTATCTAGAGATAACGCTGGTCTTGAACGCCTAGGACTAACTAAAAAAGAAAATAAGCTCTTTATGAAATTAATCACAAGAGCTAATGGGATTGTATTAGTAAGTGGTCCTACAGGTAGTGGTAAAACAACTACATTATATGCTTCACTTGATCAATTAAATAAAGATGACGTTAATATAATTACAGTAGAAGACCCTGTAGAAATTGAGTTAGAAGGAGTTAACCAAGTAAATGTTAACCCAGAACTTGATTTTACTTTTGCAAATGCACTTAGATCTATTTTACGTCAAGACCCTAACATTATAATGGTTGGGGAAATTCGTGATGCAGAAACAGCACAAATAGCTGTAAAAGCAGCTTTAACTGGACATTTAGTTTTAAGTACAATTCATACCAATAGTGCAATAAAAACAATTACAAGATTAATTGACATGGGTATTGAAGCATTTTTAGTTGCTTCATCATTAAGTGGTGTAGTTGCACAAAGACTTGTAAGAGTTGTGTGCTCACATTGCGCAGTTGATGAAGAACCAACAGATGATGAAAAATTATTATTTGAGCGTCATGGTGTTGAAATTACTAGTGTTAAAAGAGCAAAAGGTTGTGACGTTTGTGGTCAAAAAGGATATAAAGGTAGAACAGCAATATTCGAAATATTAGACGTTAACGATGCCATAATAAGATTAGTATCAAACCATGCACATGAATATGAAGTGTTAGAACAAGCAAAAAAAGATGGGACAATGTTATTAATAGAAGCAGGTCTTGATAAAGTAAGAAGAGGTATTACAACATTAGATGAAATTATGAGAATAAGTTTAGATTAGAGGTGCTTTTATGAACATATATGATTATAGGTATCGAGCTAAAAGATTAAAAGATGGTAAAATTGTAAAAGGGATAACAGAAGCCCCTTCTAAAGCTATGGTTGAAAAGTTTTTAATTGAAAACTCTATGAAACCTATCGAAATTTATCAACAAAAATCTATATTCCAAACATTGAATAGAATTACGTTAGGTTCAGTTATTAAAGAAAGAGATTTAATATTCTACCTAAAACAATTGTCTTCATTGCTAAACGCAACTGTAAAATTAAATGAAGCATCAGAAATACTGGCAACTCAACAGACTAACAAAGGTGTTCGTAGAATACTTTACGGTATTTACTACGAAGTGAATAGTGGTGCAACCCTTGCCGATGCTTATAAAGCATACCCTAAAGAATTTCCTCAAATTTTAATCGCAATGGTTGGAGTTGGGGAGCAAACAGGTGACTTAAGGGGAGCAATAAAAAATATTATTGTCTATTTTGACAAACAATATAGACTTAAATCGTCAATCAGATCAACAATGATGATGCCAATTATTTATCTTGTGATTGGATTTGGGATTGCAATATTTTTAACACTAGCAGTAATGCCTAACTTTACTTCAATGTTTGAATCCTCAGATACGGCAGAGATGCCAGCGATAACCGCGTTTTTCATTGACGCTGGTGACTTCATCAAAGGAAATATAATTCTAATTATTGGCGGAATGATTGGATTTGGTCTTTTATTTAGAGTCCTTAAAAAGAGATTTGAACCTTTCCAAGTCTTCTTAGCATATATTTCTATTAAAATGCCAGTTTTTGGAACAGTTGTTAAATTGAATAACTTGTCAAGAATTGCTTCAACACTTTCACAAATGTTGAATAATCATGTTCCATTACAAGATTCTTTAGCAACAACATATGACACAATTAATAATAAAATTTACAAAGATTTAATAGTTCAAGCTCAAAAGAATGTTAATGCTGGGGAATATATGTCTGCTGCATTTGAAAACCATTACGCAATTGAAGTAGTATTTCAAAGAATGGTTAGTGTTGGTGAAACAACGGGAGAACTTGGCCCAATGCTTAAGAGTTTATCTTCGTTCTATGATGAAGATGCAGAAATAAAAATTGATACTCTTAAAAAAGCAATTGAACCAATATTGATGGTATTTATATTTTCTCTCATTACAGTTATGTTACTTGCAGTAATGTTACCAAGTTTATCATTTACACAACAATTATAATTAAATATAAAATGAGGAACTTTACTTTTCCTCATTTTTTTATGTTTAGATCATATTCTATTCTGTCATTTATCACTATTAGTTGATGTGTCATTGATATAAATTGAAGTACTATGACAGATAACATGCTTTATATAGGTAAATAAAAGCTTTTAACCCAATTATTAAATAAATCTTAACTAGCAATAAGAAGTATTGACGATATTAATTTAGAATGGTAGTATACGAATGTAAAACAAAGCAACATAAAAAAAAGAAATTAGGAGGAAACAAAAAAATGGTAAAAAATAATAAAGGTGTAACTCTTGTTGAGTTACTAATCGTAATCGTAGTAATGGGAATTATCGCAGCATTCTCAATTCCTGCAGTAGGAACAATTATCGAAAACACAAATAAAGATGCCATCTTGAATGATGCAATACAAATTGAACAAGCTTCTAAAACTTATTGTAATACAAGAAGCGACTGTGATCAAGGGACTACTACTCTAACTTGGGCACAATTAAAACCGTACGTATCAGGAATCGAAGATAATACTGCTACTGCTCCTTACTATCTTTTAGATCCAGCTGGAACGGCTGTTGTTTCTACATGGACTACTTCAGGATGGACCGTTCATCTTGAAGCAGTAGCTGTAGAAGATTCTGCTGCAACAGATGGAGAATGGGAATTTCCAACAAATTTAGTCCCAAGTGATAGTGCCTCAGATAGAGAGGATTTAGTTAGAGATACAAACTAAATATAAACAAATAATAAAGAGCGTTTAGAGACCACGGAAAAAGTCTATGAGAAAATCATAGGCTTTTCTTATATTCAAATAAAGTTATACACATTTGTGGATGACTTTATCACTTTACGCCCTTGTTATACTGCTTATCATACTTGTATTATGGTATAATAGTGATATAGGTGGTGGTATTATGTTAATAAAACTAACACAATTAAATATAAGCGAATTTGCTAGATTATATGATATCTTATTTCCCAAAGATAATGAACTAAGACAAATCAATGAACTCATTGATTTTGTTTATGATGAACTTAAAGATAAATATAGTGCCACTATGTGTAGAGGTGCTGTTAGTCCAATAATGATGTTTAAATATTTATTGTTAAAGGCAATGTATACAGTTAGTGATGTTGGTTTTGTTAAGCGTGCTTATACCGATATGGCCTATAAGTATTTTTTAGGATTAAATACTGAAGATCCTGTAATTGCTCTTCAACTCTTACTAAGTTTAGAAGATAAAGATTAAAGGACACTAACGTATTAGACTTATTAATTGGGAAAACTTTCGCTATTGCGAAAGAGAATGGGCTGTTAAAAAGCAAAACTATTATTGTGGATGCTACGCATATGTCTGCCAGATACAATCAAAAATCACCACTTCAAGTGCTTCAAGAATTATCTAAAAAACTACATAAAAATGTCAATAATATTGATGAGTCAATGAAAGATGAATTACCTAAAAAGCCTAGTCATAAAACAAAAGGTCTGTTAGATGCTGAAATGGCTTATACTAAGAAACTTTGTAATATACTCCGTAAAGATGAACGTTTAATGTTTTATGGTGAGATTAGAGAAGGTGTTCAGTTCTTAGATGAAGTCATTGATGATCACATGTATGAACTAAAGATATCAAAAGACTTAGACGCTAAAGTAGACCATAAAAATGCTGGTACATATTTCTTTGGATATAAAACTCATATCGCTATAAGTGACGAAAGAATCATCATTAGTGCTGTTGTTACTTCTGGTGAAAAGCACGATGGTAAATATCTTGAAACTTTAGTTAAAAAATCTCGAGAAGCTGGCATGGAAGTTGACGAGGTAATTGGTGATGCTGATTACTCTAAATCAGATAATATTGAACTTGCCAATACAGATGATAATTTAAAATTATATTCAAGATTAAGTGGCAATGTAAGTGAAGGTGTCAAACCAAAACAGAAGGTTTCTTCTATAATAAAGATGCCGGAATGTATGTTTGTCCTGAAGGTCATATAGCCACTCGTAAAGCTGTTAAAGCTAAAAAGAAACATATCAATGAGGGCAAAAAAAATGGTTGAAACATACTTCTTTGATGTTGAAAAATGTAAAATTTTTCCTCTTAAAAGCACTTGTTATAAAGAGGGAACTGATTCGAAAACTTACTCTGTTTCTATAAATCAAATATCCATAAAAATCATATGGATTTTCAGGAGACATTAGATTTTAAACTTAAGATGAAAAATCGATATAAAATAGAAGCTAAAAATGCAGAACTTAAAAATGCCCATGCATTTGTACGAGCCAGTTCGTATGATATTTCAGGTATGAATCTTCAAGCCGCAACTACAATATTCGTAGTAAATATCAAAAGAATTATGAAACTGAAGAAGTAATATTCATAGTTTTCTTCCTCTATACTCAAAACCATATAAAAAGAGATTAATCTCAGTGCCTTCGTGTTTAAGCTCTTTTTTATTTGTTTATATAGATTTATAATTAAAAATATTGTAAACTATAAATGGTGATAAATTATGATATTATTAATGGATGTATTGATTTATAGCTATATATTTATATTAGGACTCATTTTTGGTTCTTTTTTCAATGTTGTTGGAATCAGAGTGCCAAGAAAAGAAACCCTACTTGGAAGAAGTCATTGCCCAAGTTGTGGAAAGCAATTAGGGGCAGTTGAATTGATTCCAATTCTCGGGTATTTAATTGTAAAAGGGAAATGCAAAGAATGTAAAAGTCCTATTTCTATTAAATATCCTATAATGGAGTTGTTAACAGGGATACTTTTTTTGGTTTCTTTTGCAATTTTAAGGGATAATATGGTAGAATATATATTAATAGTGGTGTTTATTTCACTATTAATCATAATTTCTGTTAGCGACATGTACTATAGAATAGTACCAGATATAATTCTATTAATATTTTTCCCAATAATTTTGACATTAAGATTAATCAGTCCAATACAATTTTGGTATGATGGGATTATTGGTGGAATTGTTGGTTTTGTATTTATGTATTTAATAGCGCTATATGGGAAAAAACGTTTTAAGAAAGATGCTCTTGGTGGTGGAGATATAAAACTATATTTAATTATCGGCTTGGTACTCGGGTACCAAACAGTATTTTTATCATTACTATTTGGATCTTTATTAGCACTAATTTATAGTGGATTATTTAATAAAAAAGGTAATTACATTGCATTTGTACCATTCATTGCAATGGGAAGTTTACTTGCTTATTTTTTTGGTAATAGTATTTTAGAATGGTATATCACGATATTAAGTTAAGGAAGAAGGTGCACTAATGGCAAAAGTTTCGATCAATTGTTTTTTCACTGACAACGAATTTAGTTTTATAGAAAAACCAGATGGATACAATATGAAAAAACTCAAATACTCTAGTGTAAAATTGCCGCCAGGGACAATCGAAAATGGGATAGTTTATAAAGAGGAAAAGTTAATTAAAATAATTAGGGAAACTTTTAAGTTATTCAAAATTAAATCAAGAAGAGTAAATCTAATAGTGCATGAAGAGTTATTTACTTTTAGAAAAGTAGAAGTACCAATTATTTATAAACCATCTGAAATTGGGCAGTATATTGAATCACAAATTGGGAAATCAATATTAATTCCATTTGATGAAATGAAAATGGATTATGTTATTCACCGAAAAAGTGAAGATCACTATGAAGTGATTATGTTTTATGCTCCTAAGGCAGAGCTTAAATCATATGTTGACATGTTCTATGGAATGAATATGCAAGTTGTGAGAACTGATATTCCTCCATTATCATTACATCGTTTGTATTACTATCGTAAATACGAAGACTCAGATGTTAAATTTGATACTGACATTATGTTTGTAGCGATTTTTGATGAGACGTATTCAATTTATATTTTTGATGAGGAAATTCCGATTTTCTCATTAGTTCAAAATCTTAATATTGCAGAAATGGACGCAGAAAAATATATTACTGTACTAGATCAAGAAATTTCTAAAATATCAAATTATTATAAATTCAATATAAATTCAGGAGACCGCACAATTGAAAAAGTAGTATTGTTTAATATGTCAAATAAATTTACAAATGATGACTTAAACAAGTATTTCTTTGAAGAGGGTGCACTTGTTCAATTTGAAGTATTTAACATGAAATCAATTAGTAAAATTGTTGATACATTAATTGATAGAGAATGTTATATTCCATTAGCTGCAAGTTTAGTTCAATCGAAAGGATTGTGGTAAAATGGCTGGAAAACATATATATTCTAAATCTTTTGAAGGTGTAAGTGACTTTATTTATGTTGATTTATTACCTGATGTTAGACGCTCAAGACAATTTAATGTTAATGTAATTGCAGCACTATTTCTTGGCGTAGCTTTATCTTTTATATTAATTTACATGCCATATCGGACGTTAACTGAAGAATTTGAAGAGTTAAACTCATTGAATAATGATTTAAATCATGAACTTATCTTAACAAACGAAGAATTTGTTGGTCATGAAATTAATTTAGATAATATTATATTTGAAGAAAAAATTAATAATGTTGAAGATCTTAGAGTGAATTTTAATAACTATTTAGATGATGTAGAATTGTTGGCTGATTTAAATTCTGGGAATATAACTACAATATCTTATACTGCTGAAAATTCTGAACTACAAATTACAGTAATAACATCTTCACAATTTGTATATAGCATTATTAACAACGATTTTTTAGAATTAGATTGGGTTACTTATAGTAAGTACACAAACCCTACTACATATTCAGGTATTTTATACACTTCAACTTATAAGTTAGGAGTTGATACTAATGTTGAATAGAAAAATTAGTAATTATCTATTTTATGGAGTTTTGATTGCTATCGTTGCTGCAGTGCTTCTTGTCAGAAGCATAACACTAGGAAACATAAATAGTAAGATTGCCTATTTAGAAGGAGAAAACAGTTCTCTTCAAACAGCAAACGATAATCTTGAAAAGCAAGTGGAAGAGTACAAAGATATAGATAGTGATTATTTATATGAATTGTATCGAAAAGTACCGGGTTATTATTCTGAAACAGAGCTCGCGTATTATGTAATAGCTAAACTTGAAACAATTGGAATTGATGAATCATCTGATTATAATAGAAGTATTTATGTTGATTCTGAAGTTACTTTTTCAGGAGATTCTCCATTTGCGCCATTCCAAGATGATTTTAAAATTGTCGAAGTCCAAGTATATTTCAATACATTAGATTCGGCTCTTATAGATGATTTCGTTGATTTGCTTTATGCTGCTAATCAAGTATTTATTATTAACAATATTCAATATAATACAACTAATGGTTTTGATTATGTAGGTGTTACAATTAACTTTTTAGCATTTTATGAAAAGGAAGATGTAAGCTAATTAAAAGCATTATCTTAAAACAGATATAAAAAAAGTGATATAGAATTATAATTCTATATCACTTTTTAATATATTCATTTATTTCCTTTACTAGTTCATTATACATATCATCTTCTTTGACTTTTCTTTTAATAGTCCCATCAACAAAGATTAAACCTTCTCCATTACCTCCAGCAATTCCAATATCAGCTGCTTTTGCCTCTCCTGGGCCGTTTACTGCGCATCCCATAACAGCTACAGTTATATCATCTTCAATTGTTTCTAAATATTTTTCGATTTGATCTACTAAATCAAACATTTTATATTGTAATCTTCCACAAGTTGGGCAACTAATTATTTTTGGTTTCTTATATAATCCAAGAGCACTAAGTATTTCTTTAGCAACTTTAATTTCTTCAACAGGATCAGTGGATAAACTTACTCTTACTGTACTACCAATACCTTCATAAAGAAGTATTCCTAGCCCTATCGAGCTTTTAATGGTTCCACCGAACTTTGTACCTGCTTCGGTAATACCAAGGTGGAGAGGGTAATTAAACTCTTTTGAAGCCATTCTATATGCTTCAACACTCTTTTTAACATCACTAGATTTAAGAGACAAGATAATATTATAAAAACCTAAATCTTCAAGAAGCTTTACATGGTATTTTGCTGATTCAAGCATTCCTTTGGCAGTTACTCCATATTTCTCAATAATGTGCTTTTCTAAAGAACCACCATTAATACCTATTCTAATCGGGATATTTTTTTCAATGCATTTGTCAACTACCGCTTTAATTCTTTCTTTACTACCGATGTTGCCTGGGTTTATTCTTATTTTATCTATCCCGTTATCTGCGCAAACTAGTGCTAGTTTATAGTCAAAATGGATATCTGCGACTAGAGGAACAGTCACTTGTTTTTTGATCTCTTTGATTGCCATGGCGTCTTCCATATCTAAAATAGCTAATCTAACTATTGCACTTCCGGCAGTCCCAAGAGTGTTAATTTGATTAACAGTTTCATTGATATTTTTAGTCTTTGAAGTAGTCATTGATTGAATTATTACTTCATTACTTCCACCAATAACTAAATTCTTTACTTTTATCTTTTTTACTTGTTCACGTTTATTCATATTATCACCGCTTTAAGTATACCTTAAATAGGGAAAAAAATATAGATATCTATTGCATTTTATAAAAAAGAGTGATATATTATTAAAGAGTTTAATAGGAGGTATAAAGATGAGAACACAGTTGACATTAAAATGTACAGAGTGTAATAGTGAAAACTATCGTACTGCTAAAAATAAGAAGCTTCATCCGGGACGTATCGAAACTAGTAAATTTTGTCCAAAATGTAGAAAACAAACACTTCACAAAGAGAAAAAATAACAAAAAACTTCTAATATTAAGAAGTTTTTTTTAGTTAAGGGTGATTATATGGGAAAATATATTTATGGATTTGATGTTGGAGGAACAACAATAAAAATAGGGCTTTTCAGCAGTGCTGGAAATCTTCTAAAAAAATGGGAAATCCATACAAACAAAGACAAAAATGGGAAATATATTGTTGGTGATATTTACAATGCAATTTTAAAACAAAAAATTCCTTCTTCAGATATCATTGGATATGGATTTGGAGTACCAGGACCAGTAGTTTCTGGTGTCATTATTGAATGTGTAAATTTAGGTTGGGAGAATTTCGATTTAAAGGCTGAGTTTGCTCTGTTAACCGGAAATGATAATATCTTTATTGAAAACGACGCTAATGTAGCTGTTTTAGGAGAAACATGGAAAGGTGCTGCAATTGGGTATAAAAATAGTGCTATGATTACAATTGGAACTGGCATTGGATGTGGGATTGTTGTAAATGGGATGGTTTTCTCAGGAGCTGATGGAGCTGCTGGAGAGATTGGCCATTTAAGAGTGATCCATGAAAATGGTATTCCTTGTAAATGTGGTGGAAAAGGTTGTTTTGAAACAGTCGCAAGTGCGACTGGAATTAAACATGTCTTTATTGAAATGATGAATAACACAGATATTCCTTCAAAGTTAAGAGGAATGACTGGCGTTTCTGTTAAAAAGATATTTGATTCTGCTAAAGCTGGAGACGCTCTTTGTCTCGCAGTTGTTGATGAAATAAGTTATCACTTAAGTTATGCCTGTCATGTTATAAGTGTTACAACTAATCCAGCAATAATTCTTATTGGTGGAGGAGTTTCTAAAGCAGGGGAATTCTTTATAGATAAAATAAAAACTCATTTTGATGAGTTTCACTATATTCCTGTAAAAGATACAATAATAGCTTCAGCATCTTTAGGAAATGACGCGGGAATTTATGGTGCTGCGTCGCTGGTGATTTATGATTAAAACAATTCTAAATGAATTTGATGAAAATACGTATATAATAAATGAGAAAGCAGAAGCGTACATTATTGATCCTGGAACGAACTATAAAGATATCATAAAGTATGTCTTAGAATCTGACTTTAAAGTATTAGGTATCTTACTCACACATGGTCATTTTGACCATATTGTTGGAGTTAATCGCCTTATCAAAGAGTTTAACTGCACAGTTCATATTCATGAACTTGAAAGAGATTTCTTATTTGACCCAAATTTAAATCTTTCAGGGTTAACGTATAATAGATTCACCGTAACTAAAAAAGATATGGTTCAAACCTTTACTGAAAGTAGTAGTTTTATTCTTGGTAGAGAACAAATAAAGATACTTCATACACCTGGACATACCAGAGGTGGAGTTTGTTATAAATATAAAAACTTTTTGTTTAGTGGAGACACATTATTTAAAGGAAGTATTGGTAGAACAGACTTACCAACTTCAAGCAGTGTTGATATTCAAAGAAGTGTTGCTAAAATAATAAAGACTTACAGAGATAATACAATCGTTTATCCTGGTCATGGACACTTTTCAACAATCTTAAATGAGAAACGAGACAATCCATTTATAAGAGTTTAACGGCTTTTAATAGCCGTTTTTATTTTGTTTAAAAAGTTTTAGCACTCAACACTTGACACTGCTAAAAAGATAGTGTATAATATTCTTGGCAGTCGAAATCATAGAGTGCTAAAAGAGGTGAATTTATGCTTTCAAAGAGACAAGAAATAGTCCTCAAATTAATCGTTGAAGAGTTTATTAAAACAGCTGATCCTATCGGATCTAAATTACTCGCAGAGTTGCTTGAGGTTTCATCAGCTACAATCAGAAATGAAATGGCTGAGTTAGAAGAATTAGGCTACTTAGAAAAAACTCATACATCAAGTGGACGAGTACCAAGCGATAAAGGATATCATTATTATATCGAAGAGTTACTCGCAGACAACGACAACTATTCAGCAAGCTTCAACGTAATTGACGAATTATTTAGCAACAAAGAGATCAAAAGAGATGAAGCTATTAAACAAGCAATGAACTTGTTAAGTCAATTGACTAATTATACAACGATTGCACTTGGACCAAGTGCTTATGGATCTCGTGTTAAGAAAATAGAATTGGTACCTCTTTATGAGAACATATCAGTATTATTATTAGTAACAAATCAAGGACATGTTGAAAGCAAACAAATAACAATACCTGCAAATACAGATGTTGAAGAACTAAAAAGAGTAATTGAAATCTTTAATGACATTTTATTTGATTGTCCAATCGCAAAGGTAAGTGAGAAACTTCACTATGAAATCAATGAACATCGAATTAAAGAAATATTAATTTATAATTCAACAATCATTGAAACGTTTTTGGAAGCTTTTACGAAGTTTACACAAAGTAAATATTATTTATCAGGACAAAGCAAAATGCTTTATCAACCTGAATTTAACGATGTTACTAGATTAAGAGAATTACTTACATTCTTTGAAAAAAATGATATTTTCAAACTGGTAGAAGATACTACTAAAACAGGAATAACCGTAAAAATAGGAAAAGAAAATGCGATTAGCGCTATGAGAGATTGTACAGTAATTACCGTTCCTTATGGATTTGGTGATTCTGAATCAGGTACTATCGCAATAGTTGGACCAACAAGGATGGAATACCAAAAAGTAATTCCATTAATCAAATATTTGGCAGCACATATGTCGAAACTATATAAGGAGTAATAATATGACTAAGAAGAAAAAAGATACTGAAGAAATACTTAAAGAAACCTTAACAGTTGACGAGGTTGCCGAAGAGATAATTGACGCAGTAAAAGAAAAAACACCAGAAGATATCATCTTGGAACTAGAAGAGAAGATAAAGGAACTGAAAAATACGTTATTAAAAGAAAAAGCAGATCTTGAAAACACAAAGAAACGACTTGAAAAAGAACGTGTTACAGAAAGAAAATATGCAGCAATGAGTATTTGTAGGAGCTTACTTACTCCACTAGATCATTACGAACTAGCACTAAAACATAAAGTGACGGATGATGCAAATGAAAAGATATTCCAAGGATTTAAAATGATCAAAGATCAATTAAATAAAGCGTTAGAAAATGAAGGTGTTAGCATAATAGATGCCTTAAATGAAGAATATGATCCAAATTACCACCAAGCAATAATGACTGAAAAAGTCGAAGAAGTAGAATCAAATGTAGTACTAGAAGTATTACAAAAAGGATATATGTTTAAAGATAGACTAATAAGACCCGCTATCGTAAAGATAAGCGAATAATAAGGAGTGAATAATAATGGGTAAAATAATAGGAATTGATTTAGGAACAACTAACTCTTGCGTTGCCATAATGGAAGCAGGAGAAGCAAAAGTAATCGCTAATGCAGAAGGTGTAAGAACTACACCATCAGTAGTAGCATTTAAGAATGGAGAAATCCAAGTTGGGGAAGTAGCAAAAAGACAAGTAATTACGAATCCTGACACTGTCTCATCAATCAAAAGAAAAATGGGAACAAGTTATAAAGTAAAAGTAAACAAGAAAGAGTATACACCACAAGAAATTTCAGCAATGATTCTTCAAAACTTAAAGAAAACTGCTGAAGATTATTTAGGGTACAAAGTAACGGAAGCAGTAATTACTGTTCCAGCGTACTTTAATGATGCTGAAAGACAAGCTACAAAAGATGCAGGTAAAATTGCAGGACTTGAAGTAAAACGTATTATCAACGAACCAACTGCAGCTGCACTTGCTTATGGTATTGACAAAAAAGATAAAACACAAACAGTATTAGTGTATGACCTAGGTGGAGGAACATTTGATGTTTCGATATTAGAACTTGCAGATGGTACTTTTGAAGTAATCTCAACTGCTGGTAATAACCGTCTTGGTGGAGATGATTTTGATCAAAAAATCATCGATTTCTTAGTAACTGAATTTAAAAAAGAAACTGCTGTTGATTTATCAAAAGATAAAATGGCTATGCAACGTTTAAAAGACTCAGCTGAAAAAGCGAAAAAAGATTTAAGTGGAATTACTTCAACTCAAATCTCATTACCGTTTATTAGTGTTGGACCAAGTGGACCTGTCCATTTAGAACAAACATTAACTCGTGCTAAATTCAATGAACTTACTGCAGACTTAGTAGAAAACACTATGGGACCAGTAAGAAGAGCATTAAAAGATGCAAGCATGACTAAAAATGATATCGACCAAATCTTACTAGTAGGTGGTTCAATTAGAATCCCTGCCGTACAAGATGCTATTAAAAAAGAACTTGGAAAAGAACCTAACAAAACAGTTAACCCTGACGAAGTAGTAGCAATGGGTGCTGCAATTCAAGCTGGAGTACTATCTGGTGATGTGAAAGATGTATTATTACTAGATGTTACACCATTGTCACTTGGAATTGAAACATTAGGTAGTGTATTTACGAAGTTAATTGAAAGAAATACAACAATTCCATCATCAAAATCACAAATATTCTCAACAGCAGCAGCTAATCAACCAGCGGTAGACTTACATGTCTTACAAGGTGAAAGACCTATGGCAAACCAAAATAAAACACTTGGACGATTCCAATTAACAGATATCCCACCAGCACCACGTGGAGTTCCTCAAATCGAAGTAACATTTGATATTGATGCGAATGGTATTGTTAATGTGAAAGCAAAAGATCTAGGAACAGGTAAATCACAAAGTATCACTATTCAAAACGATTCTGGATTATCAGAAGATGATATTAAAAAAATGGTTCAAGATGCTGAAGAAAATGCTGAAGCAGATAAAGTATTAAAAGAAGAAGCTGATGTAAGAAATGAAGCAGATCAATTAATATTCGCAACTTCAAAAGCAATCACTGATTTAGGTGAAAGTGTAAGTGAAGATGAGAAAAAAGATGCAGAAGCAAAAAGTGATGAACTAAAAGAAGCGTTAAAAGGAACAGACTTAGAAGAAATTAAAACTAAAAAAGAAGAATTAAATACTTTAGCTCAAGCCTTAGCTACAAAAGCATACGAGCAAGCACAAAAAGCACAAGAAGAAGCACAAAATGCTAATGGAGCAGATACTGAAGAAGAAAGCAAAGATGATGAAACTATCGTTGATGCTGAATACGAAGAAGTTTAAATAAATAATATATGAAGCAGGCACTCCCTGCTTCATATCGTTATAAAATGAGGTGGAATTATGAGCAAAAGAGATTACTATGAAGTTTTGGGAATTGATAAAGGTGCAAATGAAGCAGAAGTGAAGAAAGCTTATCGTACACTTGCAAAAAAATATCATCCTGATGTTTCATCTGAAGACAATGCTGAAGCCAAATTCAAGGAAGTACAAGAAGCTTACGAAGTCCTTAGTGATTCTTCCAAAAAAGGTCAATATGACCGTTTTGGACATCAAGCTAATAACGGACAAGGATTCAATGCTTCTGGTTTTGATTTTGACATAAACGATATATTCTCAAGCTTTTTTGGTGGAGGAGGATCTCCAAGAACATCAAATAGAGCAAGAAAAGGTCAAGATATTCAAAAGCGAATGAATATCGCTTTTGAAGAATCAATTTTTGGAGCAAAGAAACATATAAGAGTAACAGTTCACGATGAATGTCATACTTGTCACGGAACAGGAGCTCATTCAAAAAGTGACGTTAAAACTTGTAGTAGATGCCATGGTAAAGGTACTGTAATCGTTCAGCAACAATCATTATTCGGTACTACCAGAACTCAAACTACATGCCCTGTTTGTAATGGTACAGGAAAAGAAGTAACTAAAAAGTGTGCTACTTGTAATGGTGATGGAATCGAATCACACAATAAAGAAATTGAAGTGAAAGTTCCAATCGGAATTGATAGTGGACAACAAATTAGACTTGAAGGCTATGGTAACAAAGGTCAAAATGGTGGTCCATCTGGTGATTTATATATTCTATTTGATGTTAGAAAACATCCTTTATACGAAAGACACAACGATGATTTGGTTGTTGAAGTACCAATTACATTTGTGCAAGCAGCAATGGGAGATACAGTCAAAGTACCAACTCCTTATGGAGAAGTTAAATTGAAAGTACCCGCAGGAACACAAAGTAAAACAACGTTCCGCTTAAAAGGTAAAGGAGCACCAAATGTTAGATCTAAAAGAAATGGTGATGAACATGTAATCATTAATGTTGTAACTCCAAAAAAACTTTCGAGACAACAACTTAAATTATTTGGTGAACTTTCCAAAACGGACTTAACTACAGATTCAACAATTTGGGAAAAGTTTAAAGCAGCAATAAAAAATTAACACAAAAAAGATTACTAAATGTAATCTTTTTTTTGATATATGTTATAATCTTTAATGAAATAATTATTTATAGAAGTAGGTGAAGAAATGAAAATAGCGTTTTATACATTAGGTTGTAAAGTAAATACATACGAGACTGAAAGTTTATGGGAATTATTTAAAACTGATGGCTTCACTAGAGTTGATCATAAAGAATTCTCTGATGTTTATATTATTAATACCTGCACTGTTACTAATTCTGGTGACTCAAAAAGCAGAAAAGCCATTAGAAGATCAATAAAGATAAATCCTGAAGCGGTAATTGCAGTCATGGGATGCTATTCTCAACTGTCTCCTGACGAGGTTTTCTCAATTGATGGTGTTGACATAGTAATCGGAACAAAACACCGCGAGAACCTACAAGGTATGGTTAAAAAGGTCTTGAATGAAAGACAAAGGATTCAAGATGTAACAGATATCTCTAGA
>Ga0208647_1000194_pt1 | contig 22652 bp, 34 predicted proteins | sample AntAceMetag02UKA_FD_184765 | JGI IMG/M metagenome (GOLD analysis project Ga0208647, IMG submission 184765) | Saline lake microbial communities from Ace Lake, Antarctica - Antarctic Ace Lake Metagenome 02UKA (SPAdes) (version 2) | ecosystem: Environmental > Aquatic > Non-marine Saline and... | reverse complement strand
CATCTTTCTCCACAAAATGGACATATTTTTAATTTCTCTGATTTTTTACACATGCTTTGCCTCCTTGACTGTTAGTGTTTTGAATAAATTGTAACATTGAAAACCGTTATTGTATTTGACTCCGATGTATTTTTTCTTTAGCTCTCGAAGGATTGCATCTATACAATTTCCTTTTACTGTATAATTTTCTTTATCTTTTGTAAGGTCGTAAATTTTTCTTGAGTCTACCTCGACGGTGTATCTATATGAGCAGGACTCCAACAAATATTCTTGAGCTTTTGCTCTATCATAATAGAAGGCTCTCTTGACGGAGGATATATTGGCATCGTTTTTTGTATAAGAATTTCCACCAAAATATTTTATCTCGATTTTCTTTAGACCTTCTTTATCTGAAAAGTGATATAGTTTCATACTATATAAGCTCCCTCTTTACTGCATGTTTATATTTGAGCGCCTCTTTAAGTGATAGGCATTCCGCTTTAAGCTCCCCTGTTTTTACTGACACTACATAAAAAACTTTTTTCTTTTTATTCTCGATGATTCTCATTTGATTCCTCCTCTAGTTATTATAAGGCCTGCTTGAGCCTCATTAATTTTCTTTTGCTTTACTAATTCACATAACCAATAATGACAATTTCCTAAACACTTCAAAACTTTTTCTGCCTCCTCTATTGTATAAGGTTGGACTTTCATTATTCGCTCCAAATTTCTATTGTATAATCATTGAAAGTTAGATTTTTAAATACTGTAAAGCCATTTGAAGATTCAAGGATATTTTTGAATAGTTTACTGGAAACTTTTTTGACGTGGAACGTACGATTATTTTTTAATCTAATAAGGGAACTGTTTGCTCCTTCGACGATAGCCTCCGAAGTATTTGTATATAATACGGCAAGCTCACCATCTGCAAATAATCTCTTTACTGTAGCTCTGTTATAATCTACAAGCTTTATATTATCTCTATAGAGCTTGCCTGCCTCATCTTTCCAATAGCCTCTAATGTTTGTCTTTTCTTTTATTACTTGATATAAGGCATTTTTAAACATTATAGCCTCCCTTGCTTATAATATAACCTGCCTGTACCTTGCTGATATTGCCTGTATTAACAAGAACTTGTAACCAATAAAATGAATGGCCAAAACTTTCAAAAACTTTTATCGCTTGCTCGGTTGTCAATCTCTGGCTTTTCATTTTTTCCTCCTCGGTTAACTAAAGTATAAACCATCAAAAGCTCGGTGTCAAGGGTACGGCAAAAATAGAATTCAGCGTCGAGGCTTGCAGGTATCGCAGAAAAAAGATTTTGCAATTAATCCCAAAGCTCTCCCATTTTCTCTAATCTCCCATAAATCTCCTATATAATATAATTATATATAATATACAGTATAACTCTGTAAATCTCTATAAATCTCTGTAAGTAGTTATATGCATTAGTAATTCATAGTAATCAATAGTAAATTACAGTAATCTAATATGTTTCATTTATGATATAAGATAATAGTATTTGATTATTCTAATTATAATTCAATAATCTATATTAAATGATTATAGTATATGACTATAATATCTTAATAAGTAATTGACTAGTCTAATGATAACAGTATACAGTAATAATAAGAATATATATTAATATATACAGATATTTACGTAGTAATAGACTGTTCAGAAATAAAAGAAGTATAGGAGCTTTTATTAGTAGTATTATACCCAAGCATACGTTTACGCTTACAATAAAATCTCAAATCTAGAAAGATTGAGATTTCACTTTTTCGTAAAAAACCCCCGCTATAAATTTACCGAAATTACAGAGCTTTAAAAATCGTCTCAGTAGTTATTGTTTACATGCCCCCTTCAGAAAAATATCGCCGCAAAATTTTTGCGTCTCTACAGAGATTGACAAATCATACCAGTATGATGCTAGTTTGCTTAAATCAATCAAGGATTGTTTTTAAGCGTCTCAATAGAATTCAGAACAGAATCTTCTGACTTCTCTACTATAGTGGGACCTTGCTATGGTAAAATCAGAAATTTCAATAGTTTTAAGGTCTGTAGCAACTGTAATTGGCACTATAGAGATTTAGACTGTAATTTGCTAAAATTTTCGAGACCTTTCAAGGACGAGTTTAAAATCTTAGAAAACACAGAAATTCGGCAGAATTTACTGTATATAAGATTATATTTCTATACTTAACTGTATTTAATAGTATAAGAGGAGGTTAGCACTACTATGCCAAAGAAGAATACTCTAGCTGAAGAATATCAAAATTTACTTTATTCTTTATTTCAAAAAGATTTATTTTCTTTGGAAGGTATCAGAATGAAAAATAAAGCAGGTCTAGATGAGGAATTTATTTCTAAGTCTGAATTTATGGATAGTGCTATTAGTGTTTTAAACGAGTTGGGGAAATTAATGTCAACCGATGAAAGACTAAATAAGGAATAATTATGAAATTGACTCAAGCGAGACTAATAAGATATTTACAGAGACAAAAGACTGTAAACAATTATTTATTAAAATTAGTGAGCAAAGACAGAGGCGCTCTAATTGAATTATCGAAAGCAAGAGGTCTGTTAATTGAAGGGGAAGAATTATTACGAAAATTGAATCAGTATCTATCCTCAGGAGAACAAAAATGAAAAATTTATTTATCATCAAAAACGGTTTAGCATACGATATAGAAAAATTATATGATATGACTAAGCCATTTTCTTTTAAATGTCTAAACGGAAAAGTAATAGATATTAAAGAATCTGACACACCAATATATTTCGCTAGAAGAAGAATGAAAATTTCTAGCAAAGGAAAAATTAAGAAATCTTATATTCACAGATATTGCGTAGGTAAAAAAGATAGCTCAGACAAAGAAGAGAAACATTGGCTATTTGTTGACGGACGATATGATGTGTGTGGAGATAAGCCTAGCTCTTAAAGGAGAAAAATTATGAGTGCATTAATTTCTATTGTTCAAAACGCAGGACACACATATGCAGGTGCAGAGCAAGAAATTGCAAAAAATACGTCTAATCTAATTACGATAGATAATGCTTCTGCAAGTAAACTTTCCTATCCCATGGGAATACCAACAGTAGGTAAAAATTACTCTTTTGAAGTTTGGATTAGATGCAGATGCGATTTAGCTCCAAATGTTAAATGTGATAATTTTAAAGCATGGTATGATTCAGGTATGCCAGTAAGTGGTTACAACATGACTGTTAATAGTGATGCTGTAAGTTCTTATGTTGCTCCTATTGCTGTAGAATCCTCTCAAGGAACTCGAATTGATTTTACAACTAAAACTGCAACAGGTAATTCTATTGCGTTATCTGGTGATTTAGTAAATATTGGAGATTATACTTCTTGGCTAGTTTTTCAATTAGAGGTTTTAACAACCGCTGATACTGGAAATTTTGAAGTGGATTATATTATAGAATACGACGAAGTTTAGAGAAAATAAACTATGAGAAAATTAGTAAATACAATTACGGTAACAACTGTTTATACTGAGATAGCTCCGACTTTTGATACGAAGTATTGGTCAATATATCCTACAAATGGTAATATAACTGTTCAAGTATATGACGAGAATGGTTGGGGAGCCGAAAGAACAGGACTCTCAGGAGTTGTATTACAAGGTTTATCTGATTGTTTAAAAATAAAAATTAAAGCAGAAACAGGAAGTGTAATTCTAAATTATACTATTATAGGAAGATTTACATTTAGAAGTCAAGCAGTTTCTTCTATAGATGCAAATTATGTTGAGACATCTGTAGCTTATACATTAACTGATACGGACTATCAAATTAATTGTACAGCTAATTCATTTACAATTAGTTTACCTACTGCTGTTAGTATAGAAGGTAAAATATATTCTATAAAAAATACAGGCTCAGGAACAATTACTGTTGATGCTTATTCAGCAGAAACTATAGATGGAGAAATAACACAAGAATTAAATCAATGGGATAATTTACTAATTTTATCCGATGGTACAAATTGGATTATAATTTAAGGAAAATATAATATGAGTTATTTTAAAGAAATAAAAGTTAAAAATACAAGTGATAATGTAATAAATCCTGCTACAGAAGAAAAGCAAGATGATAATATATTTTCTAATAGTAAAGGAGTGTCAATCTCATATACTAAGCAGACTGCTAATAGCGAAAATTATTTAATACATAAAGGTTCATTAAATAAAATAAGATTAAGACCAAGAATATTGAATGAACAAGTTGAAAGTTCTAAGACACTTCAGGCAACAGTTACTTCAACTAATATAGTTGGTCAGATATTTAAAGCAAGTAAAAATAATATAAATGGTATTCATTTAGCCGGGGAAAGTGCTGAAACTACAGTATTTGATAATTTTGAAAGTTACGCAGATAGTGGCGAATTACAAGCTGTATGGGAAGAGGTAACTAATGTTGCTGAACTTGAAACTACAATAGTTACTGAAAGCACTAAGTCAATGAAACTTCCAATGGATACTCTTGCTGATGAATGGGTTAGAACTGTAGTGTCAACGAATTATACTAATTATACAGGACACGTACACGTTTATCAAGAAAAAGAATATAATAAATGTAAATTAAGATTTTTTGTAGGTGATGGAACAAATACGGCAAGTATACCACTTTTAGCTATTAAGAAAGAAATTTGGTATGACTTAACAATAAATATGAACGCTTTAACTGATGACCAAGCAGGTATAACAGATTTAACAGCGATTACTAAAATAGGGTTTAGGGTAGAAAACAGCGAAGCCGGAAAGGCTGTTTATATAGACCACATGGTTGCTATTGCTCCGCCCGGTTCAGTTAATGTAAAACTTTGGGATATGGGAATAACATTACCAACCACAGCAAATTCTATAGACGATGGCACACAATACGAAAATTTAGGCGATTTAGGAATTACTGGTGTTCAAGTGTCGGAAATATCAGTTGAATTATTAGGTGGACTTAGAGTTTATGCACTTAAAGATTTTGTAGCGGGTGCTGCCATAGATGTTACTGGAAATGAGTTACTTAATGTAGACCATTATTATGCTATCACTATTAATTATGTAGATACTAATTTTAGTCTTTATGGTAGTGATAGTTGTGGCGCAGGTGTCTCTTGTTATACTAATGGGTTTGCTTTTGAGGCCGCAGATGAAGCAACAGAACTCACAAAAGTAGGACTATATAACAATTTGAATTTTGCTATATTTTCCGTTCAAGATGTCTACCTTATAAATTGTAGATTTGCTCTCAATGAAACCCCCGGTTCAAATTCGAGTTTTACTATGTATACCAAAACTACTGCTTATAAAAGATTTAATACAATCGTTGCTTCTGCTAGAGCTAGACTTTTATTTCAAGCTTCTGATTTAAGAGAAATGCCTGTTTTTATAGAAAAAGGCGGTATGTTAAAATCCGAATATGATGATGATTATGAAGATGATGTTTCAGAAGTAGAGCTGGGTATGAGATATTTATATATACCACCAACTGTAAACGGTTAAGAAAAGAGGTTAAATAATTATGTTCAAACTTATTTATTTGTTAATAAAAGATTACGGAGCTTTTGGAGTCGGCATAGCACAGTTATGTATTATTTGCTTTTTTGGTTGGAAACTTTTTACAAATCATTTAAAACATATAGATATGAAACTTGATGGTTTATGCGATAGTGTTAAAGATGTTAGAGTAGAATTAGAGAAGGATAAAAATGCAACTAATAAATTAGGAAATAGAATTTCTAAAATCGAAGGTCACATCGAAGAACGTGATAGAATGTTTATTGTTAAAAATAAAAAGAAAGTGAACTAATAATGGAATTTAAAATATCAGCAGGTGCAGGCAAAAGAAATGGTTGTCCTAAATGTGGTAAAAAGTTACTCGCTATTTTAACTAAAGGCGATAGAAAAGAAATTTGCTCTTGTGGTTTTAGTCGTGTTCTAAAAACGTATGCAAAGAACGCAGTAGATACTAAGATTATACCTACGAGTTAAGCACAATAATTTAAGTTGTTTTAAGAGAGAAATTATTAGATTTAACTATTTAATAGTGTTTTCTATAACGAGTTATCTGTATTTAATAATAGAAAGAGGAGGAATTAATTATGGCTGATTTAAAAGCAAATGTTGGACGAATCACCATCGGTAGCGGCGTGGATGAACACGAGGTTGCCAGTTGTGAGGGAATCGAAGTTGATTATGATTTTAATCCTATCAAGCATTTTGCGGCCGACAGACAGTATCCGATTTTTGTTGCTCACGGAAATAGTGAACTAACAATTACGGTAGATTGTGCGGAGTATAAAGCTGATAGCGTTTACGCTATTGAAACTATAGCACAAAATGGAACTGCTGTTACGGTAGCACTTTTAGCAGGATATCGAGGTGGTGGAATACCAGCGGCAACTTACACTAATTGTGTAGTTGTTCAATATACCGTTACTTCTCGTCAAGGAGATGTTGTAAAAGCAAGAGTTGTTTTAAGTAAACAATCCGATACGTAATAATTGATAAAAAATGATAAGGGAGGAAAATAATAATGAAATTAGGCAAGAAATGTAAAGGTTTTTTAAAGACCGCTATTCGTTCAGTAGACGAAGAGGGTTTTAAAATTACCCACACTATTAATACAAAGTCATTAGATAGATATTACACTTCTGTTTTACCTCAGGGTGCAGACGTGAAACATTTTCTAAATAATGCAGTTGTATTATGGTCTCATAATATGGACGAGGCCACTCCTAAAATCCCTATCGGAAGATGTATTGATTTGGATATTAGAGAGGACGAAATAGTTGCAACAACTGAATTTAATAGAAATGACCCTTTAGCTGTAAAAGTATTTAATGCTTATAAAGATGGTTTCTTACATGCTTGGTCAATAGGTTTTATGCCTATTGGATATACTGAAATAACTTCTGCTAATAGAGAAGAGATTAATGCTCAGTATAAATTAAAAATTACCGCAGAACAATTAGAAGAAGCAGGTTATTTTGGTGCTTATGTCGTTCATAAGTGGGAATTACTTGAATATTCTGCTGTTCCTGTACCTGGTAATCCGGAAGCTTTAAGTGCCGATAAGGTAGATTCTTTTAAAAGAGAGTTGGTTACAAGAGGTTTAGTAAACGAAGCTGATATAGATAAGATTGAATTAGCAAAAGCAAAAGCTAAAAAAGTCGAGACTAAGGAAGCTGACGTTAAAGATGAAGTTAAAGCTGAAGTAAAGGAGGAAGTCAAAGAAGAGAAAAAAGAAGAAGTAAAAGAAGAGACTAAATCCGAAGTCAAGAAAGAAGTCAAGGACGAAGTAAAAGAAGAGAAAAAAGAAGAAGTAAAAGACGAAGTCAAAGAAGAAGTAAAAGAAGATAAGGACACGTCTGAAGTCAAAGAGGAAGTCAAAGACGAAGTCAAAGAAGAAGTAAAAGAAGATAAGGACACGTCTGAAGTCAAAGAGGAAGTCAAAGACGAAGTCAAAGAAGAAGTAAAAGAAGATAAGGACACGTCTGAAGTCAAAGAGGAAGTCAAATCTGAAGTCAAGGAAGAAGTAAAAGAAGAGAAAAAAGAAGAAGTAAAAGACGAAGTCAAAGAAGAAGTAAAAGACGAAGTCAAAGAAGAAGTTAAGGAAGAGGTCAAAGAAGAAGTAAAAGAAGAGGAAAAAGTAGAGAAAGAAGAACCTGCTAATTTCGCTTCTATTATAAAAGACCTTATTCAGAAGAATAAAGAATTATCTGATAGACTTGAAGCAACAGAAGCTAAACTTGAAAAATTAGCAACTGTTACTACTAAAGTAGACGTTATTCAAAAAAGTCTTGATGTTGATAATATAGATAAGATTAGAGAGGCATCGCAAAAAAGAAAATGTAACTCTGATTCTTGGTTCAGTAATTTTTTAAAACAATAATGTATAAAACACACTAAAAAGGAGAACTACATGGATTTCGTAATTCCAGCAGGTAGTGCAACTAACCTCCCAAAAGAGCTAGTTGATAAAATTGTCGAAGATGCCGTTGAGAAGTCGCTTATTCTTAAAATGGTAGATGCAAGGGACCAATTAATAGAGATAGTGAATGAAGGTACTATCCCAGTTATTGGTGAAGAAGATTTGGATAAAGTTTATCGTATTGATAATACCGCAGATATTACTACTCTATCTGAGATGGATTTCGATATTAAATCTCCTGATTTGGAGCCTGTAGAAATGGGTACTTATATCTACTTGAAAAAGAAACAAGTAGCTCAATACCCAGAGTTGAAGTTAGACCAATTATTTAGAAATAAGATTGCAAGAGCTATTTCTAGAACTGCGGATAAGATTTCTCTTAAAGGCGATACTGCTACTGTGGGAGCAACAGACCCATTAGGAATAGCAGATGGTCTTGAGAAGTTAGCTTTAACTGCAAATTGTGCTAATGCACCGGTTGAGTATGCAAGTTCTAATTCACAATCCGTTGTGGATGCTGTTGCAGAAGCTCAAGAAGATTTAGGAGTTTATGGTGAAGAGGAAGCTATTGAAGATTTAGTTATGTTCGCTTCTTCTGCATTTGTAACATCATGCAAAAAGTCTGCTGATAAGAATGTTATCGGTTTTGATGTTGAAGATGTTCCAGCTCTTGGTTTAAAGAAAGTAGTTCACATTCAAGGCATTCCTGTTATTCGTAGATTGAATATTACAGGTGAGAAAGCTATCTTAGCTAATGTTAAAGGTGCTTTCGCTGGTTATTATGGTAACATCGAAGTTGATGTTGAGCATAAAGCTGGTCGCAGAGCTGACTTACTTGTTGTAACATACTGGTTCGATTTTGTTTGGGCGTTCATCAACAGTTCAAATAAATCTGAAGGTCTTGTTACTATTCAAAAAGCAAGTTCGTAGAATTAAATAGTAAATTCAATAGTAGGGTTATCGGGGAAATACCTTTAACTCTACTATTTTTAAATTGAGAAGTAGCTTGACATAAATTGTAATCTTAAATTGATAGGATTAAAAATGAATAGTGCTATAAGACTAATATCTGATGAAATAGATACATACCTACCAAACACAGACAATACCGCTTTAATTAAAAGAAGAAATTATATTTTACCTTCTCCAAAGGGTAAATTTTTTATTGTGGCATTTATTAGTCATAAAAAAGATGGTGCAAATATTTCACCTGTTGTTCATCAGGCAATAAAGAATGATATTGGTGTAGTATATGTTTGTGATAAGATTCCTTCAAATCCTATTATTAATTCTAATATTCACTATATTGAAGTCTCTGATACATGGTTTACTCATACGTTATTTATGAATCCGCTTATGTTCTCTGCATCATATGCCTCAAGGTCAAAGAAACTACTTTCAAGAGCATTTTATGGTTTTACAAAATTTCAAATTCCTATCATAGCGACATCATCTGATATTCCTAAAATAGTTAGCAATTATGAAAAAAATAAGAATAATATTTTAATAGATATTACCGGTGGAGTAGGTGACCATTTATTAGCAATTCCGTCTTTAAAAACATTGGCAGTAACAAATACAGTATATGTCTTATGTGAAAAACACAGAGAACCATGTTTTCATAATTTATCTTATATTAAAGGTTTTTACAATCAGCGTCAAGATGTAGACATCTCTAAATTTAGAAAGATAATTCATCTTCATTTTGGTCAATTATTAAATGACTATAGATTAGATTTAAATAAACAAAATAGAATTTTTGCTGTCGCAGAAGTATGTGGTTTATCTAAAGACCAATTAGTAATAGATAGACCTGAAATTATTTTAACTACTGAGGAGAGAAACACAGCCTCTAAAAAATATGAAGCTTACTCTAATAAAGTATTTTTAGGCTATGATAGTGCAAGAGTTGATTCCAAACTTTCGTCTACGCTTACTCAGAATATTATTGATAAATTAAAGAAAAGAAGTTGCACAGTCTTTACCTCCTCTGTCAGACGAAAAAAATATGAAAACTGTATTGATTTAAGCAGAGATTTATCTTTGAGAGAATTATTCGCATTAATATCAATGATGGATTGTATCTTCACAATAGATACCTCTTTTTTACATATTGCGGCCGCCTTTGATAAAAAGATTTTTTGTATGCTTAATTATTTTAAACCTGAGTGGAGATGTAGCACTTATGTTAATTGCAAATCTTACACGCCCAATGTTCCTTGTTTTCCTTGCGTTGCTTATCAATTTGTTTCACACGAAGATAGAGCTTGTCATAATAAGTCCTGTTATGATTTTCAAGATATTGAATTAATATTAACAGATATAAAATCATTTTTAATGACAAAAAAGAAAGTTATAGAAAATATACAGTTAATTAATAACTCTTATATTCCCGATACAAATAAGGATATTTCATTAATGGATTTGCCAGGTAAAGTTGTTTCTATTAGAAAGAGTGCTAAATTAAGAATAGCCGCCTTTTGGATGGGAGGCATAGGAGACGCTGTGATGCTTGGTTATTTATGTCGAGCAATACAACGAAAATATCCTGATAGTTACATAGATGCTTATGTTAGAGACGCAGAACACTCTTCTTTATTTGTATATGATTATCCTGATATTAAAGGTGTTATATCAAAAGGTGGTTGGAGACAGACTGTGGAAAAGAATAAAGATAATTATGATATATCATTTGAATTTAATAGATTACCTTATGTGTGGAATAATAAAGATAAGAGCAAGAATAAATATTTAGACGAGAGAATTTATAATAATTGGTCACTAGCTTCAAATAATATTAAAAAGTTCTGGAATACAAGTATCTATGAATATTATGCAAATGAAACAGATTTAAACTTGATAGCAGATGATATGTATATTCCGATTAAAGATAAGAACAATATTCTTCAGAATAAAACATTAAAGAAATATAAATTATCAAATGATTTTATTACTATAAATTCAGGTTGCGATAAGAACGTGGGTCAATTAAAGTTATGGGACAGAGCTAAATGGAAAGAGTTGGTTACGAAGTTAAAGACACAAAATATAGATATTGTTCAGCTAGGTAATAATTTTGATATTGAATTAGAGAATGTTAAAAAAATAGATTGTGATAATTTAATAGATTTATTATTTGTATTAAAGCAGAGCAAACTTCACATTGGAAACGAAGGTGGATTAATTCATCTGTCTCATGCAGTAAAGACTAAGAGCATTGTATTATTCGGTCCCACAGAGCCTACTTTATATGGCTACTCTGATAATATAAATATTTATGCAAATGAATGTCCTACTTGCTGGTGGACTAATTCTGAGTGGAGTAAAAAATGTATAAGAGGACATAAAATTTGTAGAAATATATCTAATATATCTGTTCATACTGTCTACGCAGAGGCTATTAAGGAATTAAATAATGAATAAAATTATTGTTATAACTGGTGGTAAAGGAAACTTAGGAAAATATTTAACTGATAAGTTGAGTATTAAGAATACTGTTATTTCATTATCGCATTATGATTGCGATATTACTTCAACAAATTCGATTAAAAAGACTGTTAAGAATATTATTAAAAAATATAAAAGAATAGATGTATTGATTAACAATGCGGGTGTAATGAAGTTTGATAAGGTGACTGATATTAAAGAAGAGGATATTTATAAGACCTTTGATGTGAATACTATAGGAACAATTAATATGACACTAGAGGTTTTAAGTTATATGCAGAAAGATAATAAAGGCTCAATAATTAATCTTTCTTCTATCAGAGGAATAACAGGTGCACCGAATAAGTCAATTTACTCTGCCTCTAAATTTGCATTACAGGGATTTTCTGACTCTCTAAGATGTGAATTAAAAGACACAAATATTAAAATTACCAATATTTGCGGAGGTCAGTATTTAACGTCTGTTACTTACAAGGATATTTATAATACAATACGATATATTTTTACTTTATCTCGAAGAACGTGTTTAAGAAATATTATATTGGGTGGTCAACTATAATGAAAAGTATATTAATCAATCCAAAAAAAGATTTAGTATTCGACCTAAAAGCAAAGGAGTCTTGTAAGTCTTGTAAAAGATATTCTCAGAAAGCAACCTGTCCACCTTATGTCGATAGTGTCGAGCATTATGCAAAATTATTAAAGACTTATAAATTCGGTATTATTTATTATGAGAAATTTAGTTCGACTAAAGAGCAATGGGAAGAGATAGGTAAAAAATCTTCTTTAGATATGCACACGCACTTATTAAAAACTAGAGATGAGCTGTTCTTAGAAGGTCATCATTTTGTTGTAGCTTTCGGTGCAGGTTCATGTAAGCTTTGTAAAGAGTGTTCTTTTCCTTGTAGAAATCCTTCAAAGTCTTTAATTCCAATGGAAGGCACAGGTTTAAATGTTGTGGAGCTTTTGCGAAGAAAAAAGATAAAGATTAATTTCCCAGTTACAGACAGCATCTATCGAATAGGATTAATTTTATATGACTAAGAATAAAAAAATTATCTATACAGCTGGAACATTCGACTTATTTAATGTAGGTCATTTAGAGATATTTAAGAAGTCTAAGAATCTGGGCGATACTCTAATTGTTGGTGTAAGCACTAATAAGCTTGTTAAAAGCTACAAAATGACAGCACCAGTCGTATCTTATGCAGATAGAGTAAAGATTGTCGAAGCCTGTAAATATGTTGATGAGGTAGTCAAACAGTCTACGTTATTAGATATTAAGACTTTAAAGAAATATAAGATAAATTGTATTACTATCGGCTCTGATTGGAAAGGTAAATATTTGGAAGGTCTTGAGTGGATGAAAAAGCATGGTGAGGTTATTTATTTACCATATACATCTAGAGTAAGCTCCACAGAAATTAAAAAGCGAATTATAAAAAATTCTTACGATATTATTAAATCATCATTACAGAGAACAAAAGCATGAAAACAATAAATAAAATATTAGTGTGTGGAACAGGTGCATCGGGTTCTTCTGCAATTTTTGAATATCTTGAGTGTTTTGATAATGTTGAGAGTAAGAAGCATGAAATGAAGGCGATTATTAGAAGAAAAATATATGCCAAATGGGTTAGAGGCGAGTATAGAGATACAAGATTGTTTAGAAAAGAAATGTCTGATTATTTAAGCACTATAATAAAGTATGACCATAAAACCTTAATGTTAAACAACTCTATTTCTTGTTTACAATTACGAGGTGTAGAATTGTTTACTGATTTAAAAGTGTTATGTGTTTTACGAGACCCTCGCTCAACTTGGATTGCATGGCAAAATGAGTGGGTTAATAAGTCGGGTAATAAAAAGTGGTCTAATTGTGAGGACTCTGTAGGTGCTTTTATTATATCTTATAGAAAATGTATGCTAAAGTTTTATAAAGAGTATGACAGTATTAAAAATAAAGATAACATTTTAATTATTAATTTTGAAGATTTTGTTTTAAATAAGACGTGTCAAGAAAAAGTTAGATGGTTCTCTAATTTAACAATTTCAGATAGCTCCACTAATCCTATAGAGGCGTTAAGACCTCGTAACAGAACAGTATTTGCTCATTATGGTTATAAGAGACAAGATGAAATAGCCAGAATTAAAACAGAGCTTAAAGAATACTGTCATCATCTAGTCTAGGAGACGTTAATGAAAAATACTATTAAATGGAAAGATATTTCAGAAATAGAAAAAAGAGAATATATAAATCAAACTGATATTTTTTGTAAATGGTTTAGTAGTTTATTTAATGTACCTGTTTATTTAATTTATGGAACTCTACTGGGTTGTATTAGAGAGAATGATTTTATAGATAACGATGATGATGTTGATTTAGCATATTTAAGCAGATATAACAAATTTGAAGATGTGTATAAGGAGATGCTCGTCATTAATATTATATGCTCCAATCTAGGTTTAATTAAGAGTTTCGGTGAGGGCAGTAATCTTCCTAGATTTTGCGGTCATTCTCATATATTTTCGGAAAATAAGAAATGTATTTTTGATGTATGGACTTCATGGATAGACGAGAAGGGTAATTATAATTTCTACACTATGGGAAAAAATATTAAACAAGATGTTTTGTTACCTTTAAAATTAGATACGTTTAGAGATAAGACATTTTTGGTTCCAAATAAATCTGAAGAACTACTTTCATATTTATATACAGATGCTTGGAAAACACCTTTAGATAAAAAGTCTCATCAGTATAGAAAAGATTACTGGAGACCACTAATTGATATTTATAAAGATAAATTAGCAAATAAGGAGATACTATAATGAAAGTTTGTGTAATTGGATTAGGCGAAATAGGTTGGGAAACTTTTAAAGAATTGAAGAAAGATACCAGCATAGATTTATCTGGTGTAGAAATATCTGAATACAGAATAGAGGAATTAAAAAAGTTCACAACCAGAGATATTACAAACACTATTCCGGCTAAATGTGATATTTATATTTTATCTGTGTATACTCCAAAACAAATCAAAGATGTTATTTCAAAGATTGATTTAGCATTAAAGCCATTAATTGTAATCGAGTCTACTATGTTACCTGGCGATACAAATATTATTTTGGAAGCATACGAAGATATTGATTTAGTTTTATTTCCTCATAGATATAATCCTAATGATAAAGCTCATCACGTTTTTAATTTAAATAGAATAATGGGTGCAAATAACAAAGAGGCATTAGATAGAGCTGTTGATTTTTATAAAAAATACATGCCTCTAGATAAACTAAGACTTGTTTCTTTACAAATAGCTGAGTTATCAAAACCTTTAGAAAATGCTTACCGATATATAGAGATTGCTATTGCGGAAGAGGTACGAATGGAATGTGAAAAGCTAGGTATTGATTTCAATGAATTAAGAGACTCTGTAAATACTAAATGGAATATTGATATGAAAGAGGCTAGAGATGGTATTGGTCTAAAATGTTTACCAAAAGATTGTAAATTTATTAATAAGTTTTTCGGCACTAATACATTATTTAAAACTGTAATAGATGTTGATAAAAAATATAGAGAATATTTAACTGATAAGGGACAAGATACTTCTGATTACAGAGAAGTAGATATTTAATATGAATTTAAAAGATAAAAAAATATTGTGGATAGCAGACCATACAACTGAAGATGTTCCCGCAGGTGGTGCAGAGATTACAGATTCTCACATCATTGATGCAGGTAAAGATTTGGGATATAATATAACTGTGTGTCAGTCTAAGGCTCTACGCTCTTGTATGTTAAAAGAGAATGATATAGTATTATTTAGTAACTGTTATGACGTGTATAAGTCCGCTAGAGACAGAATTATAAACAGCAAGAACTATATTGTTTATTCGCATGATTCTGGTAGATGGATACATGTATTAAAGGAAAATAGTGATATGATGAAAGAGTCTTTAATTAATATTTTTCTATCGCCTTTACATAGAGACCAGTTTAAGAGATATTTATATAAGAGAAAAGATTCGTTATTAGTTTCTCCACATTTAGCTATGAATTTCTTTGATAGAGGTGAAGAGAGATTAAATAGAATTATGTTTGTAGGTAATATACACGAGGGCAAAGGTTTATTAAATATAATTGAATTTGCAAAAAATAACAAAGACATAAATATAGATTTTTATTCTAATAGAGGTGCATCACATCTCACAAGACAGCTTAAATGTCTAAAGAATTGTAACTTAAAAGGCTATATTCCACAAGATAAAATAGCTGAATACTATAATAAATATAAATATTTTATTCATCTACCTAAAGATGAGGAAGCATTTGGAAGAGCTGTCGGGGAAGCAATACTCTGTGGCTGTAAAGTCATAGCTAACAACAAGATAGGTGTATTATCTTATGACTGGGACTACAAGACATTGAGACAAAATACACTCTATGCTCATTATTATTTTTGGAATGAGCTACAAGATAGATTAAAGTAGTCTTTTCTTAATAGGCTTAACTGTATTTAATAGTAGAGATTAAATTGAAAGGAGTAAATTGAATGAAAGCTTTTATATATGGAAATCACACTTACGGAGACAAAATCATTCTCTCTTATTTGCAAAGTGCAATAGAGGACTGCGAATATTTGGGAGCAAAAGTTGATTTATCTCGTATCACACCTGTAGAAGAAAATCTAATTATAATTTCAAATTCAAGTTTATTCCACATTGACCAAGATAAAATTCTAGGTTATATTAAGAAGGACTTATCTAAACCTTTAATGGTAGTTAGAAAATTAAAGACGTTTGGAACTGTTTTATTTAAACCAAATTTTGAAGTAGATAGAATTACTACAAACAAATCTTATAATTTTGCAGGTATGCTTTATTTACCTAAGAAATACTTTGAGGCGTTAGGGACAAAATCACCTACAGTCGCAGAAATCTTTAGAACAGTAGATTATGCCGATTGGAGATTTTATATTGTAGATGGAAGGAAAAAATAATGTTTAGAAATACTTTTTCAAGGAGGCTAAAATGATTACCAAGGCAGGCGTAGCTATTGTCTTAGGCATCGAAACCGCAGATATTTCTGATTCTGTTTATGATTGGGCTGTAAAGCAGTTCTTTTTGGTTACAGGTCTTAAATCTGCTGAAGAGTCAAAGACACAGAGACAATTTGTAAATAGAGCTACTTTATATTTTAAACTAAATGCAAAAGATATTAAAACAATAGATACTTTAAAGGTAGATAATGAAGAACAAGATTTTACTTTATTTTCAGATTTAAAGTTTAATCCTGATTCTGGTTTAGTATATTATACAAGTGGTTTTAGTGGCGGACAGTTAGTTGAGATAACCTATACTTTAAATGCTTATACATCTAAAGACATTCACGATTATCTAGTTTCCTTGTTAGTTGCTAAATCTATGAGCATGTTTACTCCGAATAAAATTCAACAAGTTAATTCAATTAGAATAGGTAAATTTACTAAAAAGTTTGGTTCTGCCGCTTCTAATTTAGAGAGCTATAACGATGTTTTAGAGAGCGAGATTCAAAGAACAGTTTATTTAATTAATGATAATGATACTGATTTAGATTTGGGACACATTATCTAAGAAAGCGAATATTATGGAAGATACTTTTCAACACAATAAAAAATGTCCAATTTGCGGTAAACGTAAAGTCTATCTTGTAGTTACAGAAGATGGATTTTCATTTGTTTGCACAGCTTGTGGCGAATCTTGGAGTGAATAATGTCTGACTCGGCTTTTAATGATTTATTGACACAGGAATGCACTATTTATCGAAGAGTGTATGATTCTGCTACTGAGGATAAGTGGGGTGCATCTGCTGAATCATTTTCAACAATTACTACTGAGGAAGATTGTTTATTTCAACAATTAGATGAAATGATTGAGTTTACTCGACGAGGAGAAAAGGTACTTACTAAAACAGAGGTTTTTCTAAAGTACGAGGCTGATATTGAAGAAGATGATATTATAGAATTTGAGTCAAAAAAATATTCTGTTTTATCTGTAGATGATTCTGCCGGTCAACAACATCATAAAGAAGTTTTAGTAGTAGGAATGGAAAACTAATATGAGCGTTCAAAATTTTAAAATAGATGATAGAGAGTTAGCAACCTATGTTAATAGATTCGCTAGTTCTGGCAAAAGAATATCTAAAACCTCAGCTAAAGCTTTAAGAATAATGACCAACTATACTGAAAGACAAATGAAGAAATATTCAAAGTCAAGAACTTCACGAGGAACAGGAAAACTTAGTTCAAGCATCTCAGCAGGTTACTCGTTAAATGATACTACTCTTACAAGTTCTGTTTTTGTTCCGTCAGAAATTAAATATCAGTTTTCAGCAGAATATGGTAGTCGAGGTGGTCAAGTAATTTCAGGTTCACCAACAATGTCATTTGGCACATCTGCTTGGAGTAAATCTACTGTCGCAGTTCCTCATAGAGGCTATTTTGTTTTTACTCAAGTTAGACGAGGAAGATATAAAGGAAAACATTTTACACAACAATCATTTGAAGATTTAAAAAATTTATATAATACTAAGATTAGACATAATTTAGCAAGAGATGTAGCTGTCGTTTTGGGAGGAAGATAATAATGAAGATGATTGCAGAGAGAGTAATAGCAGTATTGAAGGCTGATAGTGCGTTAGTTGCATTATTAGGTTCTGCAAAAAACGTATTTGCTAGAAGTTTAGCCGAGAAAACTAAAAGACCTACAAAATATGTATCTGTAGAAACAAGTTTAGGTGCAGACTTAAACTATACTTCTGGTCAAGAAGATGATTTTGAAATAGAAATAGGCGCAAATAGACGAGCAACAAATGCGTTTTCTAATTTAATGTTAATTTTAGATAGAGTTGATACTTTGGTTAATAAGCAGGAATTAAATCTTTCAACAGCCACCTTTAAGATTATCAGTATTTATCGAACTGATTGTCCAACTAGAGGTGTTTTAGTAGATAGTAAGAATAATGAGTTTTATATTACTGTAAAATATTCTTACATCATAGATGAAAACTAACAAATTAAACTGACCTAACAAAGGAGCATGTACCATGAGCGAGAAAATAGTTTTATCAAAAGCAACAGAATTTGAATTAAGAGGTGGAGTTTGTGTTAAAGTATATCCAGCAAGTTTAGAGACTTTAGCATTAATGAATCCAAAATTAAAGAAGTTAGATAAGATGGAGAAAAATGCAGAACTGGACAAACAGATTGACCTTTTTGTAGATGTTGTTTATGATTTTCTAAAAGAAGATAACGATATTAAAAAAGAGTCTTTAAAAAAGGCCTTAACTATCGAAGCTTGTCTTAAAATCATACAAACATCAATGGGTTCTGTTAGTTCTTTAACTGAATAATATTATGAAAGATAAAGATACTCTATATTTTGTATTAGATTTATTAATTTCTGAATACGGCTGGTCTTTAGAGTATTGCATAAAGTTACCTGGTGATGTTGTTACTAAGCTTGTAAATGCAATTACTAAAAGACAAAATGCCTATTGGAAGACTTATACTAAATTATCCGGAGTGGCATGTTCCGCAGGTTTTTCTGGTAAATTAGATGAGATTGATAAATTATTTGATACAGAAAATACGGATTCTACTAAAGATAAAGAAGTGGATAAAGAAGCATGGAAGGGACAAGTTAAGTCTATGTGGATGAAAATGAAGAGTTCCAAGAAAAACTTGTCTCCGGAAGAGATGAAAGAATTAGCTGAAAAATTTGAAGAAAAATGGGCTAAAGGCGAATCAATAGACTTTTAAAAGGACATAAATTATGGCAGAGCGTAATCTACAGATAAACATGAAAATAGGACTATCGCAGGCTAAGTCTAGCTTGAATAGTTTCAAAGGAAGCTTAAAATCACTTCGAGGTGCATTTAGCACTTTAGGTAGAGTTGGTAGTAGAGCTATAGATGGTATTAAGAGAAAGTTACAAGGTTTAAGAGGTATATCAAATTTAGTAAAATCTTCTCTAAGAGCCGTTTTTAGAACAGGAGTAGTTGCCGGTTTCTTCTTTGCATTTAGAGCTGGTATGCAAACTATTACTAATCTTAAAGAGACTATCGCAAGTTTAGCCGGAGAGTTTGCTAATCTTAGATTAAAAGCTACAGAAACAGCCGCAATTATTTCAGGTGGTGGAACTGCTTTTGCATCTACTTTTGAAGAAGCTTTATCTTTAGCTAGAGAATTATCAACTGAAATAGGTTTTACAGCTCAACAAATTCAAGAGGGTCTAGTTACAGCCGCACGTTCTGGCCTTACTTTAACTGATTCATTTTCTTTAACATCATCTGCTTTGATGTTAGCTACCGCAAATGGTGAAGAATTTCAAACTACTCTAAATGATTTGATTGGAGTTTCTAGAGCTTTTAATGTAGAGTTAGAGGATATGGGAACTTTTGCTGATGCTTTATCTGCCGCAGTTACTCAGTCTAATGTTAGTTTATCTGGATTATTTGCAGGTCTTAAAAAAGTAGCACCTGTAGCTGGTGTTGCATTTGGTTCGAGTGCTGAGACAATCGCTGATACTACGGCCGCTTTGATGACCTTGAATGATACGGGTATGCAATCAGAGAGAGCTGGTACCGGTCTAAGAGCCGCTATGCAGAAACTATTGGGTGGTACAGGAAGAACAACCACAGCATTTGCTAAATACGGTATCAATATGTTTAAGGCAAATGGAGAATCACAAAAATATTTAGATACATTGCTGAAAGCACAAAAGGCTACAGATTCAACAGAGCAAAAGATTAATAAATTAAAGAACGCTGAAATGGAATTACTTATTGCAGGAAAGCAAAACACCTCAGCATTTCAAGAAATTCAAAAAGAATTAGGTGATACGGATTCTTATTTAAATACATTAAAAAAGGGTCTAGATACTGTTTATCAATCGTTTACATTAGCTGGGGGTAAATTAAAGCCTTTCTCTGATGTTTTAACGGAGATAAGTGCTAAAGCACCTACAGAGGTTGTTGGACGTGCCTTCGGAATCAGAGGTGGTGCTCCAATGATGCAGATTTTACAAAATATAGAAAAATTTAAGAAGTTTAAAGCTATCGTCGAGGAATCTCAAAAAGCCTCTCAAGAAGGAACAAGTCTTACTAAAGATATGTATATGAAATTTTTAGATACTGTTCTTATCGGGTGGCAAAGAATTAAAAATACTTCGATGGCTATATTATCGACAATAGCTGATGGATTCTTTGAGGCTGTAAAACCTTTAATAGGTCCCGTTCAAAATGTATTAACCGATATTTTTCAAAAAATAGATATGCACAAAGATTCATTCAAGAAAATATTTATGGGAGTTTCTAAATTACTTTTACCTCTTTTGGCTCAGATGCAAATATTTGGTCAAGGTTTTGCAAATTCTCTAGATGGTATTACAGACCCTAGTTCTATTGCTAATGTTCCTGTTTTACGTCCTAATGGAGATGGTAAGATTAAAGTAGAATATGTTAAGATTGAGGGAACTGTTCCTGAGAAATTAAAAAAGGCATTTAAATTATTAGGTGAATCTTTTATAAATATATTAAGAGCGAGTTTAAAGAAATTAGACGGTGCATTTAAGTTTTTAGCAGAAGTATTTGCAGATGGATTTGCCATAGCATTAGAGGCAAAGAGTATGATGCTTATGAATATTGGAAGTAAAATTGGTGGAGGTATGGCAGTTGCATTTGGTAAAGCTTTGATTAAGGCAATACCAGAACTTATAGCCGCATTTGGAAACGTAACAAAAGATTTAAAATTACCTGAAGAGTGGAAGTTATTTGGCATGTCATTTAAAACGCCTTTTGGAAATAATGCTTTAAATGCTGTGGCTGGAAAAAAAGACTCAGAAGGTAGACTTATTAAAGGCGCTCCTGAACATGCGGTTAATACCGGTTCTAAACCTAGTGTAGGTGCGTTAGATTGGATTTTTCCAATATTTGGTCTTTTAAAGACTACTTTAATTGCTATAAATGAAAATGCTGTAAAGACTAAAAGAGAAGAGTTAGGCTTAGATACTATTGCAGACGCAGGTAAAACAGATGCAGAGGGAAGTAAGACCACACGTAGATTAGGCGCATCTATTACACCTGATAGACTTGATTTTACTGCCATTGATTCTGCTGGTCAATCTTTAAAGGATTCTATTGACAGTATGCAAGAGGGTACAGCAAAATTAAATGATAATGCTATTAGATTTGCAAATGGTGTTTATACTAATAAAAAAGCTATAGAAAATACGAATAGATTAGTTAATCAAATAATGCGACAAAAATAAGGATTTTAATATGAGCGTTCATGCAACCAAAAGAGTTAATTGGAAAACAGTAGACATAGGTGATTATGCCTCTGTTGTATTTGATTACGTTGCTAATAATGATGTTAGAATTATACCTAAAGCAAAAGGTGTTTTAATAAGACCAACGTCTGAATTAGGTGGTGGATATTTAACAATCTCTGTTAATGCGTTAGTTGCAAAAGAACATAGATTTGAATTAGAACAATATTTTTATAATATGGATAGTAATTTTTCTTTAACAGAAAAAGGTGATTTAGTAATATCTGACGATAATGGAACAATGACTTTATCTGATTGTTATTTAGAGAGTTTTGCTCAATCAGGAGAAGATTTAAAAGCGGTTACTTTTAGTATGAAATTTATTAAGTCATTATAGATACGAGAATTAAATTTATGAAAACTAAAAAATGTAATATATGCAATAAAATTAAAGCGATTAAAGATTTTTATGTTCGTAAAGGCTGTATTAATAATATAAGTCCGCATTGTAAAAAGTGCGACAATGTTAAGACAGCAGTATATCGTAATAATAACATTGAGAAGTTGAAAGAGAGCAGAAGAGAAAATAAACTAAAGCAAAGCAATTATGCTAAAGCCTGGTATGCAGAGAATAAAGCACATGTTATTAAATATCAAAGGAAATATCAAAAGATACGCAGAAATACTGATACTTTATTTAAATTAAAGAAAAATTTACGAAGCAGACTTTATTCTGCTTTAAAAGGTTTTAATAAAAGTGCCAAAACAGAAGAGTTAATAGGCTGTTCTATAAATGATTTAAAGAATTATCTCACAAAGAACTTTAAAAATGATATGACTTGGGATAATTATGGTAATAAAAAAGACATAAAATGCTGGGAAGTTGACCATATAAAGGCATGTGCCTCTTTTGATTTAAGCAAAGAGTTTGAACAACGCAAGTGCTTTCATTATACTAACTTGCA
>Ga0208647_1000190_pt1 | contig 23256 bp, 54 predicted proteins | sample AntAceMetag02UKA_FD_184765 | JGI IMG/M metagenome (GOLD analysis project Ga0208647, IMG submission 184765) | Saline lake microbial communities from Ace Lake, Antarctica - Antarctic Ace Lake Metagenome 02UKA (SPAdes) (version 2) | ecosystem: Environmental > Aquatic > Non-marine Saline and... | reverse complement strand
TTCAACTTTGAATGAAGAACCATTTAATGTTTTACTTACTGATTTTCCACTCTGTTCATCTAAAATCTTTCCAGCTTCTTCATCAAGAATTATGTTAGCTGGAAAACGACCTTGATTATTAATCCCATTATCACATCTTTCTTTAAAATCATCTTCTTTTTTATCAACCATATTTTTTCTAATAGTGTTTTTATTTTGATACCCCTTAAACCTGTCCCAATCACCCATATTATCTTTAGCTTCAATCCTACATGCATCAATATTAATTCCACCAGTTCCATACTTTAAAACATTTAAAGCAACTGTCTTTTCACTTAATGGTTTTCGTGCTACTACTATTGGTTCGTGTGCTGGTTTTAATGCAGTTCCCCATCCTTCCCAATCAGAAGTTCCTTTTGTTAATACACCACTGCCATCTTTTTTACATATCTGTATATTGCCAGAGGTTTTTCTTGCGTTTGGATTTTTGCCCAAATTTTCTCTCTCATTTCCTTGTAATTTATCAATTGCTTTTCCAATATTATGAGACTTAGGAAATCCACTACCATAAATCCACATTATCTGGTCACGGATTTCAAAACCAGCATCTTCAATATTAACAGCCATTCTATGATAAGTTCTACTTCCTGCAAAACTTAATAACATTCCACCATGTTTTAGAACTCTCAAACACTCTTTCCAAACTTCAATACTAGGCACATCATAATCCCATTTCTTACCCATAAAACTTAATCCGTAAGGTGGGTCAGTAACAATAGAATCTACTGAATTATCTGGAAGTTCTTTCATCGCAGTTAAACAATCAGCGTTAATCAACAAATTAGTATTAGGTGGTTGTATTATCATTTCTCTTCTCCGTTATTATATGTAATCATTTTACCACCTCATAATCAAATACTGGATAGTAAACAATATACTTCTTTACTACTGGAAATCCAATCTTATCACAAAAATCACAACCATAACCAATTAATACTGATAATGTTTCGACATCTTTAGTTTCTAAAAATCGCACAGAATGAATACATTCCTCTAAATTTTCAGGTTTATCTGCCATTGTATTATATAGTATGTTTACTTTATAAACTTTTCGATAGTTAATTATTTTTTCTTTAATCTATATTGTAATGTTATTACTGCGTTTAAATTAAACTGAATAGCTGCTGCGTGGTCCTCATCTGTATTACCTGCTAGGAATTGCATAGTGTGTCTATATAGGCTAGACTTAAATCTTTTCAATTCCTCTTCGCTGTTTGATAATTCCCAATTACGTTCACCATATTTATCAGCACCTCTGCCCATTAACTTCGCCCATCTAGTTAGTAATCTTTCTTCGTAAGGCATATCTTCTGCCTCCATTAAATCGAACCTAGGCTTACCCTCTTGTAAATCTCTACGCATACCACTATCATAATCTTGTCTCTTACCTGAGTCTTTGGTTATAAATTCTTTTACCATTATTTTAAATCATCCTCAGTTATGTTGAAAAATCCCATCATTGTTGTATATGCCGAATGACACCTTATAGCCATCTCATAATCTGGCGTAAATGTCTTTTTTTTAAATTCCTTTATCCACTTAATTGCCTCTTGTTTTAATTCATTTGTATATTCTTCAAAATCAACATAAACTTTAGCATTTGTAGATTTTCCAGTAACTTTATTTATATCTTCTTCTGCAATAATATGACTAAATCCTATATCCTTTAATGTTTTTAATTCCATTATTTATTCACCTCACTTAATGATGTAGGTTTATAATCTGTAAATCTCTTCTCCAAACAATAACCTAGTGCTAACTTTGGCATCATATTCTCAACAAAGTCTTTCATATTCTTAACAGTATATCCTTTAAATTGTTTATTATATAAGTGTCTATAACATACAGGCATTGTTTTCTTATCTAAATATTCAAAGTTACCTGGAAAATCATCAACAAGAACGTCTAATTTAACTGAGGATTTATCCCAAGTAAAATGAATATCATCATAAGCTATTCCATTATTTTCTAACCACTCCAGTGTCAACCCCTCTAGCCCCTTAAATTGTGATGTTATAATACTAACATTATGTTCTTTTGGTATCATATTAATGTATTGAGCATAAGGCATTGGCTTAGCACGTAAAAATAAATCATCCGAATACTTCCTAAAAAAATCCTCTGCATTTTCTATTATCCCTGCCTCTTTGAAGAAGTCGTATGATTTATAATCTTTAAAGGGAAATGTTTTCCATCCATTCTTTAGAGCCATTACTTTCATTACTGCTCCAGTCATATTCCTTAACACACCGTCAACATCAATTCCAATTCTCATGTAAAATTAGACAGGATATCCGAGTCTTTAGGCTTGGGAGGAATGTCGTGCTTGGTTGAACAAGTCTTAATCTCCTCCTGCGAATTTAGTTTCGGTTTCTTATACTTTGGTTTGAATACCTCTTCAAATACTATTTGTTCAGGTAAAATATTTAGGCATAAATAAACACTAGAAAATGGTGGATTTAAGCTTGGTTTCTGCTCTGCAAAATCCTTAAAATAAGCAATCCACTTATCCATATACATAATCTCAAAGTTATTATTCTTAAACATTTTAAATCTAACCTGACTTTCAAATAATCCAACAACCCCAACCAACATGGCAAATGGTTTTTTTAATAAGAATAACCTTTCAAAGACTTGTGCCTTTAGTGAATATGGTGGATTGCTTAAAATAATATCATATTTTGGTGGTTCAAACTCAAAGAAATCTCTACCAGAATCTAGGTGTGTTGCTATTACTTTGTTTCCATTCTTTTCTAACATTTTTACAAAGTTGCTATCTTCTGTATCAAATGGACACCAAACAATTTTATCCTTTGAAATATATTTTAGGATTGGTGTTATCGCATACTCTGGGGTATAAAACTCATCATTACCGCTTCCTGCTACCTTATCCATTTTCACTTTACCCACTTCCCTATCTTTAATACTCCACCAAAAAGGTTCCTTAATACACCATCAACATCAACACCAATTTTCATTCTTCTAACACATCCTTTTCACTTAATTTAATTTCTAAACCTGAATGTAGTTTTTTAGCCATTGTTCCATGACAGATTGTACAATTATAAAATTCATATTTTCCTATTTTTCCATAATCCATTTTTCCAATAGAATAATGTTCAGTTATTTTATCACAAACAGCACAATATTCTTTCATTCTTCACCCTCTAATATTATCTTAATTACCTTACCATCATTTCGTCTCAATATTTCCCATAAATTAACACCAGCTATTTCTACTGTAATATTAACATCGTCATTCTCTACATCTTCTTCTACCAATACAAATAATTTACCATCTAATTCAACTTTCATTTTGTCCCTCTATATATTCTATTAAATCATCAAAGTAACTCATTAGATTTAATTCTAATATATAATTATCCATTTGTTTTTCTTCTAATCTTTTACATGTTCTCCTGACCACAATAGCAATGTTTTTTAATAATTCTTGCCTATCGTCATATTTATCATAATACTCTTTCCAAAACTGTTGTGCTAAATCTATGTATTTTACCATCTAACACCTCCAAGAAAGTTACCCTTATATACTTTATGGTTTAAGTATTTATCTTTATATAATTCTCTTTTTAATGGTGCCATGATTTCTAACCAATCCCAATAATCAAAGCCTTGTATTAAGCAATCATTATATAACTCCATTCCAAAGGGATATTCATTATCATCAAAAGAAGCTAAAAATAATACATCATGACCGAGTATTCTTGTCATATATTCTTCTAAATCTAATCCACAAGCCCCACATTCACAATTATCCATTGTATGATGCTCTCTGGCAAAACTTACCTTAACATCTTCACATATACTACATTTCCAAATTATACCTAACATTTTTTAAAAACCACAGATAATATCATTATTATAATTATTAATATTAATAATAATAATACTAAACCAATTTTAATTATTATTGGTGAGAATACCCACCACCATGACCATGCTATAGTTCCTGTTAATTTTAAGGTTACAAAAATAATGGTCAATATACTTGCAATACTCATAAAGTGATATTGTTTCGTACTCTTATTATACTCTTCTAAATTTTCAAATACGTTTTTCTTCATTCTACAATATACCTCTCCTTTAATTTTGCTTCCATTTCAATTACCTGATTAGATACACTCTCTGCCTCAGATACATCTTCAAAATACATCTTCACACTATAAGAATACTTCCCTGTAGAAGTTCTATTAACTTCAATTGAGTGCGGTTTATCTTTTTTATCAAATTCCATATTGTTATATAGTATGTTTTCTTTATAAATGTTTCGATTGTTTGCATATATCTTCCAACTTAGTAGCATGAAATATTGCCCAATCATTAAATAATTCTATTCCGATACATTTAAATCCTAATGAAACTAAATGCCTATCTAGTTCTTCTAACGGATGATAGTTCCATAAGAACCCCTTATTCATCTCTTTGTTCAATACCTGAAAAGATAATTCTCCACCGTCTTTAAGATTATTATATGCCATTGTTAAATAATTTTTAACTGTATTAATATTTGGTATATGTTGGAATGTTATTATACTATATATAAAATCCATATTCATACCTTGCAAAGCATCAACATCAGTGCCGTCCGACAATATTAACTCTACATTAACATCTTTTAAGTATTTCTCTGCCTCGTACAACATTCCTTTACTAGTATCAATACCCAAAAAAAATCTATCAGTATTTTCATCATTTAGTGACTTAATTAATCTACCAATACCACAACCAATCTCCATAATATGTGTTGCCTGCTTGGGACAACTAACGAGATTTAGATGTGTATTTAAATTAGTATCTGTCCATTTTGGAATAATTGTTTTCTTTAAATCTTCCAAACTTTTATTATCAAAGTATGGTTTAATAAAACTCCTAGCCTCTATTTTTTCTTCTTTCCTTTCCATTTTCTTATTTCCTTCCATAAGCAAATATCCCCTTAGTATTATTATAAGCGTATGGTCTACTATAATATTCTACATGAACATCTTCAAACCCAGCATGTTCCAAATATGACTTTAATGTCTTAGAGGTAAATAACATCTCGTGTGTGTTCTCAGAGTCTCCAAGTGTTTTACTATCAACTGTTTCACCATCTGGAACAATCAATGATACTACGCCGTAATCATTCAAACATTCATAACAACTATTTAAAAATTTCCTTGTATCAATAACATGTTCTAAAAAATGACTCATACATATACCATCATACTTAATGCTTGGAAATCTATCATTAAAATTTATAACATAATCAGGCTTTACATTTATATCCATATCATAACCATCAGCAGTACCTATTATCTTATCGTCACCACATCCAAAGTCTGCGATTAGTTTGGACCCCTCCAGGGCTTTCCGTATCTTATTCCTTCCAACTTCATCGTATACTCTTATCATATTATATATATATTAACTTTCTTTATAAATGTTTCGATTGTTTCGATTGTTTCGATATATTACAAATGTGGTCTATGCCTCTTTGTGTTAGTACAACAATATTAGTGTTGTGTCTTCTGTGTATAGAAACCAATCCCATATCTTTCAATAATATTATATTATTATATCCTGATACAGCTGTTTGATACACACGTCTACCTAATTTAAGTGCTGGTATTTTACCAGTTTGCTTAGATACCTCTATTAATAACCTTTCTTGATTACTATTTAAAATAAAATCCATAAAAATAAAAAAATGTTTTAGCAGAATTACTCTTCGTCTTCTACTTCTTCTTCAACTTCTTGGGCTTCTGCTTCAACTTCTTCAACTTGGCTAACATTTACAGGAACTTCTCTTCCTTCTCTAATCTCTTTATTATAGAATTTAGCGTTAAGTTCTGTTTTGTTAATGTTCTCCTTGATGTTTGCTAAGTTTTCGTTAGCTTTCCTCATTGGAATATTAAGTTCTATTTCTTTCTCAGCCATTGCTAATTGTGCATTCATTCCCATAAGTTGTAAACTATTTTCATCTCTTCGTAACATAATGAATCTTAGTTCGTCTTTTGTTAATGGTTTTTTTTCTGTTTTCATATTTATCCTCCTTTCATTTAATTAAATTCTTATCGTTAATAACAATCTTTCCTTGCTTCTCTAAGACAACCAGTATATCTTTAAAATATTTATTAACTCTCTCTCTAACTTCTGCATCAGTTTTGATGCCCTTAGTGGAAGTTACTTTTAACTTGTCCTGTTCTGATTGTATTAATTGTATCTGTGTTATTGTCATTTTATTTACTAGTTCTACTTGTTTCCCAGCCTGCAATACATCCTTAATCTTTACTGCTAGTTCTGCATCATCTACATCAGCTAAATTATCTACTGTTCTATCTACCATATTATGATACTTTTCAGTTGTTTTTTCTAGCTTTTCAAACCTACTATAAATCTTTTTAAGAAATGGATTAAGTTGTTTCTCTACAGGTCCCTCTCTTGTTAGTTCCATTGATAATTCGTTAGTATATACGTCAGATAATTGTGTTGGTGTAATATTCATATCATACTCTTCACTGAACCTTTTAGATAATGCGAGAAATGTTATCTTTGGGTCAGCATTCTTCTCTTCTGCAATCCTATTTTTAAACTCGTCAGAGTTAAGTAAGGCTATTCTCTTATTTCTTTTTTCAATATTAGGCTGCATAAGTTGCCTCCCCTTTCTTATCGTATTCATTAGCTGCCAACTTCAACATATCTTTAAGTCTGTCAAGTGCATTAGTAGAAGATATTAATATCTCCCCCTTAGGTCCTCTTACTATAACAGTTCTTCCCTGTTCAGGAATTGCATCAGCCATCAGCCAATCTCCATAAATATTGTGTAGACTTCAACCTCTTCACTTCCAAGTATTCAACATAACCATCCTTACATAACATTCCAAGGATGCCTAGGCATACCCCCCAATGAATACGTAATAGGTTAGCAATATTATTAGTAGACTGCCAATCACATGTTACTTTCTCCAAAATTCTTTTTCTATCTGTCATATATTTACCCTAATTAGTTATAACATTCAAACTATATAAATGTTTCGATAGTTTGAATGTCTTTAAAAACTTCCATCACTCATTCTAACTGTAGCCTCTATTCCAGAAGAACTAACCATTGAATTAACCATGTGCGGACAATCTATTGTACAATCGACATGTATCTTAAATCCTTTCTCCTTTAATTGTTTGCAGAATACTATGTCACCACCGACGGTATCTTTGTTAGAATAATCCATATAATAATAAGGATAATCTAGTTCTTTAAGTTTCTTTACGTCCATTAACATTGCCACTGGACCACTTGCCTCACATGTTATCAAACCATCTTGTGGAAATGTATATAAAAAATTACCCTCTTTCTTGATTGGGTCTAGTATTTTCTTATATTGTGTTGGTAGAAATGGTAATATCCTTTGTTTCGTCGGTACTGTAACAAAATCTTTCTGGTGACTGATTAACTTTATGATTGTGTCTTGGTCATAAGAATGGTCATCATCTAACTGTATCAAATAGTCAAAGTTTTCTTCTATTGCTCTATTGACAGCCAAGTTTCTCATATGATTAACCTGACAAGCTTTAATAAATTTAATCTCTGTGTGTGGAAAAAACCTTGACGTATAATTAAACATCACCATTAAGGATTTAATAAACTCCTGTGGTAGATAAGCCTTATTGTTAATAACTGCTATCAATATCTTAATATCGTTCGTTAGAGGTGTCCCTGCGGAGGCATAACTGGTGATTAAGTCTTCTAGTATAGGACAGTCAGGTCCATCTTGGTTGCCCCAAAACGTATTCATTCTCGGATTAACAATCCATTCGTTTAAATATGCACCCCTTTGAGATTGGACATATAATGCGAACTGTGAGTTCTTAAACTGTGCGTATTTCCTCTTATCGTGCTCTATGTGTAATAATCTTACTGGTAGTTGTACTATCTTCATATTGTCTTTCTTAGCCATCAGGGTAACGATATTATCCATACCACCCATATAACATAGGTTCTCATCTATACCCTTCCATTTCTCAATAAACTTCTTTGAATATATTTGCATACCACCGTTAGCCAATCCATACATGGCAGTAGAATAATTAACCCTACTTGTCCATGGTGTAGACTTCTCTAAGTTCTTTTTCATATCATTAGTAATATCTTTCATATTAATCCTACTAACATTACCAGAATAATAGAATGAATCTTCCTTTAGTTCAAAATCCAACTTATCAACTAAGACAATATCTAAATCAACTGTCATAATAAAGTCCCCAGTGCTTTTCTTAATACCAATGTTCAAAGCGTGTGCCTTATTCCAAGCACCATCATTATTATATCTTATAACTTTACACTTAGCATGTTTAAACACTAGAGGTTTGTCAGAATTATAATCAACAATAATAAATTCTTTAATCTGTTTAGAATTAAAACTCTTATAAAGTTTCTCTAACCTGTCAACTTCTCTATTCTTAAATGGAATTATTACACTAATTGAGTTTGTCATTGTTGCTCACCTTCTTCTTCCATACTTTTTTAATTTGCTTTGTTATATCTTTCCTCATCACATCCAAAGATATATTTTTCTCAGCCCATTCACGTGCCTCTTCCCCAAGAGTTATCGGAGTAATATCATCAGATAATATCTCCATTATTTTCTTAGAATATACTTTAGCATCATACTTTAATTGTATTGGCTGGTCTGTAAACATATAATCACCGTTAAATTTCTTCTGTACCAATGTACAAACACCCTTAGCCCTAGCCTCATTAACAGCATTACAAAAACTTTCATACTTACTTGTATTAACTAAGATAGCTGTATCATCTAGTACCATATTATAAGTGTCAATGGCATATTTGTCTAGTACTTTAAATTCATAACCCTCTGGCAATGTAGTAATTCTCATAATCTCGTCAAACATATCATAGTTCTTAGCGGGACGAGCTTTCATACCTGCCCACAATACATATTTCTTATTAACAATAAAGTCGCTCGGCTTCCATTGTTCCAAATCAATGGCGTGTCTGATAAAACTAACTTTCTTAACCCAATCAGTACCCTTAAATTCATCTTTAAGTATTAATGGTCTCTCTTCATTTTCGTTCAACCTTAGAACAACACCATCATAGAACCAATTCTTATTATAAAGACTCTCCCATTTACCCTCATTATATCTTTTAACAGGCGACCTTGATATGGGACCAATAATATCAGGTCTTTTCATTCCAGAAATAAACATAACCTGTAACATAGACGCATCATCAACCCAAGATACATCTCCAAGATTTATCCAATCTCTAACCTCGGAAATATCATTGAATGCATTTCGTGGTTTAATAACTAAATCGACATCTTTGGAATCCTTAAATGCTTGTTTAATTGTATAGTTTGTCGCAACTGTTCCACCCCAAACTTGTCCTTTGCCGGGCTCTCCAATTCCTCCACAAACATAGTGTACTTTTATTTTATTTGTTTTAACCATTTTATCTATATTGTATTCTTAGATTTAATGCTAACTCGCTTAGTATAAATAATAAATCATCTACATATAAGTTACCTTCGTATCTTTTAAGATAGTCATACATATCACATAGAGACTCAGCAAATCTATCCAAATAACAAATATCAGCATTTAAATATCGTTTAGAATATCTATTTGCACCTTTAATCATTACTTTATATTCATCCATATTATATATAATCCATATTAGTATTTAAATGTTTCGATAGTTTCGATACATTATTTATTTAACTCATCCATTTTCCATAAATCTGTAAATGTTAAAAATTTTAAACCAGATTTTTCTTTATGTAATTCTTCATAACTTATTTTCTCTCCCTTTCCTCTCCTAAAATATACTTCCATTAATATCGCTATATTATATTCTCTTTTAGGTTGTAATTCATAATCCTGGTAATCTTTAGCACACTCTTTACATAAAAAACATCCACCAAGACATCCCATCCAACACTTACTCTTCTTTGTTTTACATATACTACATTCAGTTACCATTACTTCAAATCCTCCTCGGTTATATTGAAGAAATATTTAATCCAATTTACTAATAATCTAATAGCATCTTTATATGATTTTGATTTTGTCTTAAATTCTAAAGTTTCATCATCAAACATTATCGTACTAATATATGGTATCTTTAAAAAGATACTATTCTTTCCACCATTATATTTCATCTTTGAAAGTTCCAATTCTTGTTTATAATTCTCTCTTAACTCTTTTATCCATTCGATTGCTTCTTGTTTTATAACCTCGGAGAATCCATAAATTATATTATTATTGTCTGCTGCAAAGTCAATATCTTTCAAGTCTTTCAGTGTTTTTAATTCCATTAAATATCTCCGTTAAACCCAAATTTACTTCCTAGTATATCTTCCATATTGGTGTCAGCAGGGGAATACTCTCCAGTTCTGCCACCTTCTGGATATCCAGAGTTTATGTTCCTATTGGAGTCCAAGCTCTCTGCACTTTCTCCCCCACCTTGACAGGCTAATACTTTAGGTTGCTGACTATTATTAATCTTCATCGTCTAGCTCCAAAAATCCAAGAAAAGAAATCAATTATGTATCTTATCAACCGTGCTTCTGCTCTTCCATTTAATCCCATTGTTTCTCCTTTTCTATTGTTTCTATTACAGCACATATAGAAAGAATTATTCCAAGTCCAAAAAATACATATGGAAATGATGCTAACATTTCTCCCTTCATACAAGCCAAACTAACAAAATTACTATTTAAATAACATATTGCTTTAAAATTTAAACTTAATTTAGTAAATAAAAATCCTAAAAGTAAAGACCCTATAGATATAACAGACCATTGTGATATTCTCATAATATATTAATGTTTATTCACTTTATAAACCTTTCGATAGTTCTCGCCTCTCTCATTATATCATCGGGTTTCATGTTCAATTTCTTAGATTGTTCTTTTGCTATATGCTTTGCATCATTCACCTCACCATTTTGTATCTTCCTTGCAATATTAGCCAATATCTTCTTCTTGTATGCCACAACACTTTTATTAATTTTAGTATTATATTGGGATAGGCTCTCGTTAAGTCCTTGTTCCTCTCTATCAATAACCTCTTTTCTCTTATCCATTATTATTTTTTCATCACGTAGGGTTATTAATTTTTTTTCAATTTTATCTTTAAGAATATAAGGGTCATCATTATTAACTATTAACTTGGCGGCATTAACAATAAACTCCCTCTTGGTCTCACACCGCATTTGTTTCATAGCTTTCTCTATGAAGACAAACTCTTCGTCACTCAGATTAGCAGAAAATACTTTCCATACCATTTTTTTTATTTCCTTTCTTTCCTTATCTCTCTTATTTTCAGATTAATCTTTCTATTACATATAGGACAGTTAACAAATTTCTCATCCTTGATGTTGGGATTTTTTATTACTGTTCCGCATATACATTTATATATCATAATCTAGTTAATATTAATTTCTTTATAAATCTTTCGATAGATGAATGTGGGATGCTCGTTACCAAACTAGCCAACGGGAGAGGCAGGACTCGAACCTGCTGACCGGGCATGTTATATCCGGTTTTTTCCTAAGAGTGATATCACCCCTCTCAACTCTCCCATTAAAAATTTAATAATTTTTTATATAATGTTTTCACATTTACTCTTCGTCAGTAGTGGCAGTTGCTTCAACTTCGATTGGCGTATCAGGTACAAACATTGTTTCTTTGTTCTCACAATAAAACATATTCTTACCAGCGACGCTTTTCTTAGTTATAACAATTGTCTTTCCAGCTAAAGGTATTTGACCTTTTAAACTCTTCATCAAGGTCCAGCTACTGGTATTAACAGCTTTAGCTTTTCCGTCAGAAGTGACGTTGAAGATGTAAAATACACCAGTGCCATCTTTGTTTGGCATTTCTAAAGGAGCAGTAAAGTCCTCAGAAAATGTTACTTCAACAGGTACGTCGGTGTTAAACTTAATCTTTTCAGGATAAGCTTGTATATCATCCCATGTCCCTGTTTGTGGTTTTGTGGTTTCCATATTTTTCAATTATCGGATTCTTGTGGCTTTCTTATAAGTTCTAACGTATTAGGTATATCAACACCTTTCTTTAATCTATATTTGTTATCCCATTTGATTGTTCTAACATGATTGTCGCAGAGTTGAAATCCTCTACAATAAGCTACGGCATCTTTTACCTCATAATACTTAAAGATACAATCTTTTCGTTTCTGAGATAGATGGTCCACTAATGGTCCACCATGTTGTAACTGCTCATACATTATCTTACAAAATTCACATTTATCCATTTCTTTTTTCCATATTTAGTTAGCCCTTTACGACGGTTAAGGAATAAATTCCTTTGATTATAATAGTGGTCTAGCTGAGACGACGAAGGGAGCCAAACCACTTAATTATATTAAGCAATTCTTCTTTATAAATCTTTCGATAGATTGAAAGTTTTATTTTTCCTTGTTATCTAGCTATGTTATAAGGTATCTATAATACTTAAAGTTTTATATATATTGGTCCTTTCTAAAACATACGAAGAACACCCTTTCTCTATTTTGTGGTATTCCATACTCCTTTGAATTTAGAACTTTCCATTTAACATCATATCCAATCCTCTCCAACTCACTTAATATTTTATTAAATGTTTCTCGATGATTTTTATATGTTAATCCTTTAACGTTTTCTAACAACATATACTTTGGTTTTTTAATTTCTGCTATTCTTATAATCTCATTAAACAAAGTTCCTCTTGTCTCTAACTCACCTCTACCCTTACCGGCAGCACTAAAACTCTGACAAGGAAATCCACCAGTTAATAAATCAAAGTCTGGCAACTCATTAGGATTAATCTGAGTACAATCTCCAAAGTTAGTTATTGTTTGATTACCTATAATACTGAAACTTCCACCTGCAGTTGAACTCCCACACTGTGTTCCAAGTGTCCCTGTACATCCATCTTTTCTAAGATTCTTATTATAATTATCATAAATTCCTATATTATTCTTATGATTCTGTTGATAACATTGTATAGCGTACTTATCTATTTCGCTAAATCCAATACATTCAAAATCAATACCAGCCTTCTTTAAAGCAAAACTCGCACCACCATATCCACTAAACATTTCAAATAATTTTAAATTGTCCGGCAAATCCATTTCTTTAAATATTTTACTAACTAAATTAATATCCCAACCATTACCAGCAAGTTTATATCTTTGAGTATTACTTAATCCATCTAGGTTAATCTCGTCATTTAAGAAACCCATTAATCTAAAACATTCAATTGGTGTTAGTTTCCTAATTCTATTATCACTAAGCGTTCTTGGACTCCAATTGTTTAATGATGGACTAACACCATCACCACTATATATTCTTTTTGCTTGTCCAATCTCTGGAACATTTTTAATCTTATTACCATCCTTATCTAATGTAATCATCTTTGACTTACCTGGCTCTACTACATAATTATCTTTTTGTACTGTGCTTATTGTATTAGTAATATTATCACCTCTAGGCTCCAATATTTGTTTTCTATCAACATCATTCTTACCTGTTCTTGGAAAGGCCCTACTTGCTGCAACAAATGGCTGTCTATTGCCACCATGCATTGTATTTAATGTTGGACTAATACCATCATCTGAATATATTCTGTCATTAGAATGAGTTGGATTGTTTAATTGTATTATCTTTGGCTCTTTATAATCTCGTGCTGCCAAACAACTACAGACATCCTTATTTCCTTGATATAAAGCCCTCCTAGATTGAAATGTACTTGCTAATACTTTATCTAATTGCTCTTGTTTCAGATAATATTTCTCATCAACATCATCTTCTAATATATCTTTAAGAAATACTTTCAACTCCTCTTTCTCTGGAAATTTAAAAACCATCAACCACCTCCTCGTTTAATATTTTAACTGGGTCTATGTTAATTCCTTTAAGCATTTCTTCATAACATTCAGTACAGAACCACACATCTTCAAATTGCACACCCTCATCAGACATATCTGTTTCAATGTCCTCTATTATTTCAGTTGTTACTACTAGTGTGGAGTTACAAATGGGACAATTTATTTCGTATTTATTTACCATTTTCTATAAATACTCCTGCTTTATTTTCATCTCTCTTGACCCATAGTAGTTTTAGTGCTTTATATCGCCAAAGTGTCTCACAATCCTTCTGAAAAGGTTTTAGATGCATTACGTTAACCTTCCAACCAGTAGTAACCTGCCCAACAACCAACTGACTATCGGTATAAATTGTATCATTAGGCTTAGCAACTATCATTGCATTTAATACTGCTGCATATTCCATCTGATTATTAGTAAACTCCTCATCAGTTGTCTCATCTATTAATACTACATCATTTCTCATAACAACGAACCTAGACTTTTCTCCGTTCCATCCTGAACCATCACAATAATAAGTGTTTATTTTTACCATACTTTACTTAACAAAAAGTTCTTTATAAACCTTTCGATATTTCACACGGGGGTGTCTTTTTAGGGTGTTTTGCAGTTAACCTATATAAAAAAATACAGAAAATTTCACAGACGATTTCTATAATAATTTTATCAACAATTTTATCGACAATTTGATGGACAATTTGATGGACAATTTGATGGACAATTTTTTCTGACAATTTCACCGACAATTTGATGGACAATTTGATGGACAATTTGATGGACAATTTTTTCTGACAATTTCACCGACAATTTGACCGACAATTTTACATTAATTAATAATTATTGCACTTTTCTTACACTTTAACTTAATTAACTTAATTTACTAAAAAAATTTACTAAAAAAACTTACAGAATACTAACTATGTTTCTCTTCAAATCTACTTCCTTAACATAAGGAGAATGTAACACTTCCTCAACCTCTCCACCCAACATTAACATCTTATTAACTGGGACAATAATATCATCCATCTGCTTATACTGTCCTTTATAACTCTCAACTGCCTTCTTCAACTGACTACCATTAATTAAATCTGTAAAGTTAATAGACTTAACCACCCACTTCTCAATATACCCACCAATAATACTATTATATTCTCTCAAACTGGGAGAACATAGAACTGCATAATTATTATTATCGTGATGATATATCATACTAACAAAACTAATCATTAAATCTTTCTGCTTTCTATCGTTTAAATGTAACTTCTGAAACTCGTCCAAAATAAATATAGCATTACTTTTCCCAATCAACTGCCTCAACTCACTAACAACAAAAACATTACCCAACCTGACTAAATATTTAACCACATCCTCTTGAAATCCATATAAATATATAGGTGTGACCTTTTTATTTTTCCTTAAATCATTAATCAAACTAACCAAAGCGTTTGTTTTACCACTATTCCTATTACCTGCAAAACCTACAATCCTGCACTTCCCAAATATCTTATTAAATTTTGTTTTTACCATCTATCTCAACATACTCCTATAATTTATATCTTCTAATGTCATTTTATCAAACCAATTACAATTATTAAGTTCTCCCAAAATTTCATTAATCAACTTTGGTTTATAATTATGAAGTTCTACTATACAGTTATAACATTTCCTCTTTAAATATATCCCTGTCCTACTTTTAGCATTATGTATATGTCCGTGTATTATATAATCTGTATTAAAACTAGCATTTTCTGGCGAATGGACTAATTCAAATGTTTTACCCTGAAATTCCATCTTAATAGCACAAACCTTTGTTAAACTTTTACTATCGTGGTTACCCCTAACAAATATAATATTACCATTTAATAGTGGTAATACATCTGCCTTAAACTTTCTATAACTACCAATACAAACATCTCCCAAATGATATACTGTATCCTCTTTACCTACTGTTCTATTCCAATTATTTATCATTACCTCATTCATTATATCAACAGTTCTAAAATCTCTATATTTTTCTCTTATTACCATTGAATGATAAAAATGTGTATCTGATATTACAAATATTTTTCCCATTTTTTCTCCTAAATTTTTTCTAAATTTTTTCCAAACAACCCAAACATCTATATCTACCTACTCCTATTGTTTCTACCTCATACCATTCCTCTTTCTCTTCATTCCAACAACATTTTATTTCTACCATACTAACCTCTCCTAACCTCTTCTACCAATTAAGGCACAATTATCATTCCCGATAGTCATCTCGTCACAAATGAAACTCTCTGCCGTTTGATTATTTTCCTCTAACATATTAAAAAAATTATCCATAGCTTCCTCTTCACTATGGGCCTTAATATGTGTTCTGTAATTTATTTTTATTGTATATTCCATATTATATTATAGTTAATTTTCTTTATAAACCTTTCGTTACTTTCTTACTTAATAAATATTTATTTGTATTTCTTTTATCTCAAACAAATCTAATGTTTCTACATCATTCCCATCTGACATTCTTTGTTTGTTATTTTCTTCTAACCATTTTTTAGTGTTATTAGTAACACAATCTATATCATTCTCGTATTTTATTATATATCCTTTATATGTTTTCATTTTGTTCTCCATAATTTAGTTATTAACAATACTAACAGTATTCCACACCATTTATTATCTTTAAAGTTTTTGGCTTTGGTAGTTCTTTTTCAAACATTTCATCTGTCCAAGCCCACCCAACCTCTTTTAAACGATAAAAATGACGACCTACTTCACTTATAGGAAGAGTTCTACCCCTACATTTCTCCATCTCATAATTAATACTCATCATAATTAAACTATCTATAACCTTAACCTTATCCCCAACCTTAACCTTATCCCCAACCTTAAATCTTTTTACTGTCATCTTATATTTAGCCTCTGTGTTCCCACTACAAAGGGGCAAAAACCTTTCAAATATTTAATTCCATCATCCGTAAACTTCGCATATTTTTTATTTGTCCTATCTTTAACAGTTAAGATATAACCACTCTCCAACAAACTTTTAAAAAAACCTCTACTGCCGGGTTCTGACAAATAACCTTTTCTTGCCTTTGTTAAATAATCCCCATTCCATAAATTTAAGAGGACTTTGGAATAAACATAATGTCTTTTTTCTTTACTTAACATAATTCACTTAACCCCTCTAACAATACCCATTTATTTTTATCTAACTGATACGAATACACCTTATGTTTAACATATTTAAACAGTATTCCATCTATCCCACCCACACAATAATATACTATATCCTTATGCTTAACTCTCAAACTCCCACCATTCTCAAATATATCCCCGAATAGATGTTTAATAGTTTTTAAATCCTTAATTTTATCAATGTTTATACATCTTCTATCCTTATCTCCCCTCTTTTCTTTATTCATTGTATTGTCACCTCATTATATATTTTTCTTAATTCTTCTACTGCCTTATCAACATTCTCCAATATACAATAAGCATACTTTAAAACTTCCCCTTTCTTATAACATCTTATCTTATTAATCTCTCCATAATCATACATTATCTTTAAACATTTATTCACACTAACTTTCTGATTTAAAATCTCTCTCAACTCTCCGATAAACATAAAATCCTCTTTCTCCAATTCTCTATATACTTCTCCCTGTCCCAAAGTTATCTCCTATCCCAATATTTATTTAATAATACAATCACTATTTTTAAGATAGACTTACCACTTAAAGAACAAATTTTATCATCTATCTCATTAAATAGATTTTTCTCACGTTGTGTTAAAAGTTTATATTCCATTAACAATACTCCACCCCATTTATTATTTTTAATACTTTTGGGATTAAATCATCAATCTCTATCTCTTTAAAGTCTATTTCTGTAAATTGTCTTAAATCATTATAATTTAATAGTTGAAAATCTATGTTTATAAATAAAAATCTTCCCCATTTATGCTGTTTCATTGTCTTATCAAACCATTTACAACCATTTTTAATAAGTATATCTGTCACTTTATCAAATTCCTCTTTATTATTAACTCTAATCTTTCTACTTTTTAAATCTTCTTTATTTATCATTTTTATTTTTCTCCATTATCTTTATTTCTTTTTTTAGTTCTTCAACCCTCTTAATCTTCTCTTCTAATTTCTTAACTAAACTCGAACATTGACCTTTTAACCACTTTATCTTTTTATCTTGATTTTCTACTGTTATATCTTGACACAATATCCCCATCCCCCATTTATCTATAAAATCTAATACTTTCCTTTTACAATCGTTACAATATGCCCCAGAAATTGTTGGGCCACAGGGACAATTATATACATCTTTCGTAAAGTCCTTAATTGCTCGTCTTTCTTCTTCTGTTATTTCCATATTACTCAACTAACACCTCTCTATTAAAATATTCTTCATTATTATATCTATCTAAAATGTCTTGTCTTAAAATGTTCTCTTCTGTTGTGTCAATATCTATCACTATCTCAATATCATTATTCTTAAATATACTAATTTCTCCAAATTCCAATAGGGCATTTATTTCTTCCTGAAATAATGTTATCTTGTGTTTCTTTATTGTTTCTTTTACCATACTATTATATATACATCCTACTATTTAAACCTATGTAATCACTATTGAGTGACAACATTTTTACCATCAACAATATTCAACCCCATTTATTATTTTTAAAATTTTTGGCTTTGCTAATTCTAAATTTTCATAACCAACCCAAAACCAATCTTTTTTATCTTTTGTATAAACTACACAATCAAATCCATAAACACTTTTTATTTCTAAACCATTTCTATTACCATTAAACCACATTTGACTATAATTTAATATATTTACAATATCTCCTGCTTTAAATTCTGTTTTAAATTTTACTACCATTTAACAATACTCAACCCCATTTATTATTTTTAATGTCTTTGGCTTTAATAAATCTGCGACATAAATTTCTTTAAAATCACTATTCATAAAAAAATCATAATTTTCCTCTGCTTCCATCTTATACGATAATCTAAGATTATAACTTATATATAAATATCTACCATATAAATATTTTACTTGTTTTCTCTGCCCCATCCAATCAATACCCAATTTAAATAAAGCATTTTGAACCCTCTCATTTTCTCTATCACTACCAACTCTTATTTTAGTCCCTTTTAATTGTCCTTTCTTTGTAATTTCTTTCATTTCCATTTAACAATATTCAACCCCATTTATTATTTTAATTGTTAAGGGCTTTATTAAATCATTAATATCAATTTTAATATTTTTATCAGTATTAAAAGTATATTTTGATATACCACGATAAAAACTAAAATCATCTACATATAAATATCTATTATCTGTATATCTTATAGCCCCTCTATCTCCACTCTTATCCCACCAACAACCCAACCCAATTAATATTTTTTGGACTTTAATACTTTCCTCTTTATCTCTAACTTTTATTTTAATGTTATTATTCATTAAAAATTTTTTATCAATTATCATTTTAAACCTAAACTCCTATAATACTATTTAAATATTTCTTACTAAAAATATCCTTTAAATCTACTACCTTTCTATTGTTCTTATAAATATATATGATGTTTAATCTTTTAAAATAACAATTGTGACATAAACATTTATCTCCAAATAAATGCAAAAGCCTAAACTTTCTCTCGCAATCATCACACATATATTTTTTATTCATTTTAAACCTATACACCTAAATTATCAACATAATATTTTTTTTTACAATTATCACAAATATAATCCCCTGTAATATAACTTTTTAAATGAGTTAATTCCCCACAAATAAGGCATTTTTCTTTTTTAGTCATCTCCATTAAAGCGAGTTCTTCATTTATCGTATCATCATCCAAATCCCCATCCAAATCCCCATCAAAATCCCTATCCAAATCCCCATCCAAATCCCCACTTTTATAATCAATTAAACCACCGTTTCCAAATCCATCTTTTAAATTATCATTTACAACTCCTTCAATATAATTACTATTATACTCGTTTATTTTACTTTGTTGTTCTCTGTTCTTCCAATCCTGCAAATCTTCCATCTCTCTTTTTTCTTCTAAATCTAAATATCCACCATAATTATTACCACCATAATTATTAAAATTTCCACCATTATAATTGCTAATTATCTGACATCCACCACCATAACTCCTACCATAACTATTAACAACCAACTCCCTATGTTTTATTTTTCCTAACTCCCTCATTATAATCTTACCACCTATTATTGATATTTTATAAATTATCTGTGGCTTTATTCTAATCTCCTCGTATTCTCTATTAAGCATTTTTAAAAATTCTCCATTAAAGTAATTAGTTGTTAAATATAAATATTTGTGATTTTTATATGCGTGTATGCTTGTGTGACTATTCTTAAAATAATAAAGTTCTTCCTCAACCTTATCAAATATCGCAATACTCCAACTCTCATTATTATAATTCAATAGATGTTTAATAGTTCTCTTAATTTTTTTCTCTCTCGATATTTTATCATCTAATTTATTAAAAAATTCCACAAAATCATTAAAAAAAAACGCTGTATCACTTTTTGACTGTTTTATATTATCTTCCTCTTTAATAAAACTACTAAAAATCCCATTATGTAATAAAACAAATTCTCTACTTTCAAAAGGATGGGCATTATTTATACCATCTCCACCTGTTGATATTCTTTCGTGAATTAAAATATATTTTGAATGTGTTAGCTTTTCGCTATACTTTGAAAAATCAATCTTATTTAAACTTCTCTTTCTGCCTATATTTTCTGTATAAAATCCCTCACTATGTGGATTTTCTGAAAAACTAGCCAACGAAACACAATTTAAAAAATTTGAAATACCTTTCATTTTAGTAGTTTTAACCAATAAATTCAAATTACACATCTTTTCTACCCTCAAAATTTATAATAAGTTGTTCTGTCTTATTCCCAATTACTCTTAATGATGAATGGCTTTTGTTCTTCTTCTTCTTAACCGATATACTATCATAAGTTTTTAATTTTGGTTTTTCGATTATTTCTTCTTCAAACAATTCAAAATTTTCTAAATGTCCCACTAATACTTTTATACTTTCTGTTGCTATATTTAAAACTGTTCTCATCTCGTCCCAACTCTTAACACCACATAAATTAAAACTTCTCCATTCCAAACCATAATTATTACTTTCGCTTTGAAAATTAAACTCCATCCCTCTATCATTACTATCCTTAATTAACTTTTTAGCATAATCCCTGAAATATTGTTTCTTTATGCTTTTTATCAAATCTGTTCTTAAACCACTTTTATCTAATTTATTAAAAAAGAAATCTCTCATCTCAACATAAAAGTAAAATGGAATATTCGGTTTAAACTTTTTATCTGTCGAAAAATGTATGTGACATCCACAACTATCATTAAAACTTACCAATTTGTTTAATTCCTCATTATTACCATTTAATAATTTCCTTAAATCTGTGACTAATAAATCTGTTTCATCAATCTTAATAATCTTACTTACTAATTCCATAGTTAAGGAATTACTAAAATTGTTATAACTACATAAACTACCGTCGTGTTCTGCCTTAAAATAAGGAGAAACTTTTATTCCGTCGTGATAATCTCCAACATCAAAACCGACATAATCCTCATTATAACAACCCTCTAATTCTAAACCTATTTTTATTACTTTATTTTTTACCATTTTTTTTATTACCATCTTTTATTTTTTTTCTTAATTATATATATACATCCTACTATATAAACCTTTCGGCTTAACAGTATTCTACCCCATTTATTATTTTAATTTTTAATGGTATTTCTGTTAATTGTTTTAATGTTATTTCTTTATAACTACTATCAGAAAACTCATCATCATCCTCGTATTCTTCTTCATCATCCTCATCATAAATAACCTCAACCTCTCCATAAGTTATATTTTTGCATTCATCAATAAAGAAATATTCTGCCCCTAAATATCGGACATTTTCCCCACCATAAACCCACGAACAACCCAACTTAAATAATCTTTCCTGTATTCTACTGCTACTATCTCCCCAAACCCTTATTTTACTTCTCCCTATATTATCTTTCGTTATTATTTCGTTTTCCATTTTTACCATATTATTAAATACCAATCCTCTTATTTAAATCTTTCGTGTAATTAAATAGTAGTGACATATTAACAGTATTCAACCCCATTTATAATTTTAGTTAATAAAGGTGTTAAAATATCAATAACCTTAATCTCTTTCTTTTGGCTTTTCTCAAAATAGGTTATATCATCATCATAATCAAATGTGTATGTTAGCCTTAAACTTTCATTTATAAATAAAAACCTACCCCTTAAAAATTGTGGTATTTTTTTAATACTGCCCCAATAACAACCCAAACTAAATAAAACCTTTTGGACTTTCTTATTTTCCTCGTCACTACTAACTCTTATTTTAGTATTCCTTAATTGTTCTTTGTTTGTTATTTTTGTTTTTTCCATTTTTTCCATTTTTACCATTTTTTCCATTTTTTCCATTTTTTCCATTTTTTCCATTTTTACCATTTTTACCATTTTTTTATTCTCCTGAAATTTTGATGGGTATTAAAATTAAACCCCAATAATAATAAATTATTTTTTTATTGTTTGCCCTATTTCCACTATTTTAAATTTTCTCTAATTGTGACAGTTAAATCAATATCGCACTTATTGATGGCCTCAACCATCCTTTTAACATTATATTTATAATGTTCAATAACACCCTCAAAAGCCCCAACAGAAGAAAAAGTTAATAATACCTCTCCATTATTAACCAAATCCTTATTAAAAACCAAATCTCTATCATCTGACAAATTGCTATATACATAAGATTTAACCAAATTTCTCTTAAAATCTTTGTTTATAATCCCATCATAGTATTTAACATCTACCCAATCCCCTTCAACAATAACAGATTTAATAATATCTATTAATATACGATTAAAAGTGACTTTTAAAAGTATATCTTGCTGTCCCTCGTTCTTAATGGTTTTGAATTTCATAATATAATTCCCTACTCTCTTTTTACTATCCACTATTTTATCTACCATATTTTTTTAGACCTCCTTTTAACACTATTAATATATCTAAATATAGATTTATCTTTTTATTATTTATTTCTTCTATTTCTTCTATTTCTTTTTTTTCTTTATTTTCTTTATTTTCTTTATTTTCTTTATTTTCTTTATTTTCTACCATATTATAACATACCAATCCTCTTATTTAAATCTTTCGTGTAATTATTAAGTGACATTAAATCACCACAAATATTTTTTTTTGGGTTGTT
>Ga0208647_1000189_pt1 | contig 23290 bp, 22 predicted proteins | sample AntAceMetag02UKA_FD_184765 | JGI IMG/M metagenome (GOLD analysis project Ga0208647, IMG submission 184765) | Saline lake microbial communities from Ace Lake, Antarctica - Antarctic Ace Lake Metagenome 02UKA (SPAdes) (version 2) | ecosystem: Environmental > Aquatic > Non-marine Saline and... | reverse complement strand
GGAAAACAACACTATTTAAAAAGACTGCTGAAAGTCTTCACTTTTTCTACAATGACCTATCTGTAAGGATAGAAGATATTTGTCTTGGAGAAAATGTTTGTGGAAAATGTGAAGGAAGCAATTGTTTGATAGGATACACAAAATCAATTATTAGAGAAGCTGAAAAAGGAATAACTACAAATATTAAGGATATTGAAGATTTAAGTAATCGAAAAAGTTTTGATAAACAAAAAGTTTACTTAAGTCTTAAATTGACAATTGAGTTTTTAAAAGAAAATCCAAAAATAGAAGATAATAATTACATCAATCAAGTGAGAAAAAACTTTGAAATTATTTTGTTTGGGACATATATAGAAAAGTTTGAGAACTATGAGAAATACAAACTTGAATTAATTAGATTGGATAAAAATTGTATTATCAAAATGAATCTATCTTAAAAAGACTGTAGAAGTCTTTTTTTCTTGGTTTAATAATTATTTATTGCTATAATAGATTAACGAGGTGAGATGAAATGAAAAAGCCATTTAAAGAGTCATTTGCAGATTTTTCAATAATGATTGTTAGACCATTTATTCACCTGCTTATGGCAAGAGAAATGAAAGTAGTAGCAAATGGGGATAAAATCGATAAACACAGAGAACCGTTTATTATGATTTCTAATCATTTCAATACTTGGGATGCATTTGTAGTTATGAAAAATGTCAAAAGTAAAATACGTTTTTTAGTTACTGAGATGGCTTTCTTAGATAAAGCAAAAGGATTTGGGATGAGGGTTCTTGCAAGAGCAATACCAAAAAGAGTCGGAAAAGTTGATTATATGGCAACTAAAAAAGTCTTTGATTATTTAAAAGAAGGATATAGTATTGGGTTTTTTCCTGAGGGAGACAATACCTTCTATGGTGAAACTTTAGATATCTTTAAATCATCAGGGAAACTTATCAAAAAAGCAGATGTAGATGTTGTATTAGTTAAACAACAAGGGGGATATCTCTCTCAACCAAGATGGGCAGACAATTTTGCTAAGAATGGAATGGTTGTGACAGATACACGCACGTTACTAACAAAAGAAGAAGTTAGAGAATTAACTCCAATTCAAATTAATTCAGTAGTCGAAAAAGCAATTTATAATAACGACTATGACTTTCAAAGAGAAAGAATGTATAAATTTAATAGAAAAGCTCGTGCTGAAGGGATAGAAAGATTAGTCTATTACTGCAATAACTGTGGTGGAATTTTAACTGTATTTGGTAATAAAGATGATATCATATGTTCAAAATGTGGGAAAATAGGCCATATAAACGAATATGAATTTATTGAAGGAAATAAATATGATAATCTAGTTGATTATAATAAGTATCAGTATAAAAAAATAGAAGAAGTAATTAATAGTGAGTTTGTATTCAGAGTTACATTAAATCTAGTAAATCAATCAAGTATGACGAATATTAAAATTGGTAACTACAAATTGAGATACAAAGATAAAAGATTGCTTTTGAGTGATAATATATCAACATATAAGTTTGATTTAGCAAAGATGAAATATCCTTGTAACACAATGAGAAATAGTTTCAGTTTTGACTATGAGGATGAGACATATAATTTCACAGACATTAGACATCAATTTGTTTTATATGAAATGTGTCGATATTTAAATGGAAGCTATAAGGGGTAGAAAGATGAGAGAAAAAGCTAAGATTGATCTATGGATATTAGTTTTATTATGGTCTATGAACATCCTTTTCATTGCATTGGTTTTTGTTATGCCAAAAGATGAATTATGGATCTACGTTTTATTTGTGTTTCCAGTTGTAATCATGATGATTTGGATATTAATTGGTTCATATTATGAACTAAGAGAAGACCACCTATATATGAAGATAGGGCCATTCTTTGGAAGAATTAAGTACGAAAATATTAAGTCTCTTGCTTTAAAAAAGAATTTTCTTTCTTCAATGTCGATGAGTATAAATCGCATCGAAATTAAAGAACACAATAAAAGTTATTTTAGAGGAACAACGTATATTGGTCCGCAGAACAGAGAAGATTTTTATGAAGAACTTAAAAGACTATGTAGAAATTTAGAAAAAGACGAGTAAAAAAATCTCGTCTTTTTCATAACTATATAAAAAAAATATGGTAAAATAAAAAACTAAGGAGGTGTTTCAATTGAAAAAGATTATGATTTTAATATCATTACTTTTTATCTTTTTTACATCATTTTTAAATGTGAAAGCAACGGATACTCAAGCAATTGATACACCAAGGATAGTAGGAAAAGAAAAAACAGAAATATCTTACGCAGGAGTTAATGAGACTGCTGGATTCAATAATATTGTTATTTTTATTAAGTTTGCTGATGAAACAAATTACAATGCACCGTTCAATTTATCATATTATGATGACTTATTTAATGATATAGATGGAGTTAGTTTAAGAGATTATTATTTGGAAGTTTCTTATAACCAATTAACAATAGATTCCTATTTAACAAATGATGGAACTAATATTATCTATTATCAAGATAATTACGACAGATCACATTATCAATTATATGATGATGTTACTAATCTAGATGGATATGGCGCACAAACCGGAATTGATCAAGCAGAGAGGGAACATGAACTCCTTAAGAAAGCAATAGATTATGTTGATGATAATAACTTAATCAGTGACACTATTGATTTAGATGTAAATGACGATGGAGATATTGATAGCATTACATTTATGGTAAGTGGAGAAGTTGATGAGTGGAGCGATCTTTTATGGCCACATAAATGGGACCTATATTCTTTTGATTCATCAAATACACCAACAATTGATGGTGTATTTGCAAATTCTTATTCATTTGAATTACTTGGAAATAGTCAATCTTCTGACAGACAAGTTAGTGTTGGAATTCTAGCACATGAAACATTTCATTTATTAAGTGCTCCGGATTTGTATCACTATTATCGTTATGATCATATTGAACCTGTGGGAGCTTGGGGTGTAATGGAATCGACTAGCTCTGTTCCAAGTCATATGCTTGGATACATGAAAGAAAAATATGGGTTATGGATTGATGATATTGATGGAATAACTGAAAGTGGAGTATACACGTTAGAACCACTTGCTGATTCAGCAGAAAATTTATTTAAAATAGAGTTAGGGTATTCAAATGAATATCTTTATATAGAGTACCGATTGCAAGAAGGATTATATGAATCTGAATTACCAAATAGTGGTCTCATTGTATACCGAGTAGATGATGATTATTTTGATATGGGTAATGTATATGGCTATTATTCTGAAGAAGGTAACCCAAGAGACGAAGTCTTTGTTTTTAGACCTGGAATAAATGATGTTAATGTTCCTATCGTATTTTCAGAAGATGGTTCAGCGTTTCCTGATGAAGATGGAGAAATCGATCAAGCAGCTATTTCAAACACTAATTACTTTAAAGAAATGGGTATTGGAACTGATATAGTAATGTTTTATAGCGATGGAACGATAATGGATATTAAGATATTTAACATTGTTGAAGGAGATGGAAGTATCACTTTTGAGATTTTAATTGGCGGGATTACACCTTCAATTGATTTAAATTCTACTTATTCAATTTCTTCTGCAACAGAGTTATATCTATTAGATATTGATGGATTGGAATATGAAGCTGAAATTAATAATGTTCCTGAAGGGTCAGAAATTTATTACACAACTGATGGAACAACACCTACAATAGATTCCACATTATATCTTGGTGAAGAATTCATATTTAATGCAGACTCAAATGTTATAAAAGCTGCGATTTATATAGATGGAGAGCTAATTGACGTTATCACAAAAGAATTTAACTTTGTGACAGATATTAGCACTGACCACGCGGCATATGGAAATAATCAAGATATCACATGGTATATTGGAATGCCTGATTCTAGCATTGAAAACAGATCATTTACATTGATATTTGATGAGTTTTTTAAACTTGAACTTGACTATGATTATTTATATTTAACATATGATTCAATAACAACTGAATATACTGGTGAAGTATATCCAGAAACAATGGATTATGTTAGTGATGTAGTAATCAGATTTACTTCAGATGAATGGGATGATGAATATTATGGATTCTCTATAGAAGTGGAAATAAATCTTGATGCAACCATAGAGTTACTTGGAGATAGCGAAGTTACAATAGAACTTGGATCTGGTTATAGTGATGCTGGTTCAGTTATTTCTGGAATGGATGCTCATTTATTTACTGTAGAAACAACTACCGATCTTGTGATTGGGACAGTTGGAAACTACTTTGTAACATATAGTCTTGTTGATGGTGAAGGAGAAATATATCAAACTGTAACAAGAATAGTTACTATCGTTGATACTACAGAACCTGAATTAATATTGATTGGTGAACCTGAAATTGATGTTGAAGTATTTAGTAGCTACACTGATCAAGGAATTAGTTATTCAGATAATTCAACTTCAGGATTAACTCTTGAAGTCAGTGATGATATTAATTTTGAGTTACTTGGAGAATATACTGTTACTTATAAAGTAACTGATGAATCAGGAAATTTTAATACTATTATAAGAACAATAAATATAGTTGATACAACCCCTCCAAATGCACTATTAATACCTTCAATAGATACATTATTCATTGGAGAAGAATATATAGAATCACTTGTTTCATCAAGTGATAACTATTCAGAAGAACTTGAAATAATGGTGAATGGTAGTGTTGATACTACTGTAGTTGGAGAGTATATAATTGAATATATTATTGTGGATGAGAATTTAAATGAAACAACAATATACAGATATGTTAATGTTATTGAGAAACCACAGGATATTAATTTTGTACTTGGGAAAACACTGAATACAATTATTGTAGGTGAAGAATTTTTACCAGCTAGTTGTTCTTTTGGTGGTGAACTAAGTGATTACGCAAGTTCATGTGAAGTTGATTTAACGAATGTGAACTCTAGTGTTCCTGGAACATATGAAGTAATCTATTATACGGTGATAAACACTGTAAGATATGAAAAAATAAGCTACGTATTTGTTTTGGATAATGATGATGCTATTGTTTGGTACTACGACAAAAGTAGGAGGGGATACTTATGAGAAAAATTCTATTTGTAGTATTCTTATTGTTACTCGTTGGATGTGAAAAACAAGATGTAATAAACACAACACTAGAACCAGGATTTGATGTAATAACTGTTGGTGATAATTGGGAATATTCAGGTTGTATCTTGTCTTTGAATGATGAGCAAACATATAACATGGCAATCAAAGAAAACAACATCATAAATTCTGAGCTTGGTGAATTTGAAATCGTTTATGAAAAAGAGTTTAGAGAAGAAGTATATACATGTACTAGAATAGTAAAAGTAGTGGATGATATAGCACCACTCGTTACATTAAATACTGGAATTGACACGGTAGTTGTTGGAAAAGAGTGGATTGATAGTTTTGTTACAGCAACTGATAATTTTGATCTTGAACTGACTATTACAGTTGTTGGAGAAGTTGATTCTGATACAGTTGGAAGATATATTGTAGTTTATGAGGTCATTGATGATTTGTTAAACAAAACAACAGTTACGAGAATCGTGAATATAGTTGAATAAAAAAAGGAATTGCCTTGGCAATTCCTTTTACAATGCATGAGTTAAAATGTTTAGATATTTTTCTGGAACTTCATCAATAATATTGAATATTGCTCCTAGAAATAATCCTCTTGCTGAACTTGCTCCACCTAGTATTGCGTTCATTTTTAGTGCTTCTTCCCAAGTATTACTATTTGCTACAATGTTGTATATGAGTGGAAAAGATTGATTTAGACCACAAGCAACTCCACTGTATTCCTTAATAAATTTTAATTGATCTTTCATCTCGATAGCCATTTTCAAAGATTCTCTATAAGAAGCTGGAGCAAAGCGAGTATTTTGTTTCAAAGCTTCTATTTTTTCTACTCCGTTACGTAAATCATCAAATAAATTTTTAAGAAGAGTTATGAATTTGTTTACCCCAGAATATTCAGTAAGGACTTTTGCGTATCCAGTAGCGTTTTCTGCTTTGTTATTAAAGGAATCTAATTCATAAATAGCCAGTAATAATGCTGGACCAACTAGTTGTTTATCTTCATGTTTAGTGTAAATAACAGGGTTAGTATTTAATCTTTTTTCTTTTTCGATTTGATGAATCAAATCTTCACCATAATGCTCAATGTATCCTTTATAATTCGATTCACTATTAAAAGAATCATAAAATTTGTTTCTCCAAGATAAATGGTCTTGATTCTCTGAATCTTTTAAAAATGAATGGAACTGGTATAATACTTCTCCCATAAAATCTAGATCTCCAACAATTGAATCTGGATAAACATCAAAAGATGTTCTAGCTTTTTTATAAGCTTCATGATCAATTGGCTGAAATAATACATCTTTGTCTTTCATATATTCAATTAAGAATTTTCTATCATATATCCAGTTCAAACCAAGAGCACTTGAGCACCCCAGTAAACTTGCTTTTATCATACTTGTTTTTTTCATACAATCACCTCTTTATACTTATTATAAATAAATCATGTATAATATAAAACTAAAGTGCTTATAAAGTTTGATTATGTTATAATAATTAATTGATAAAGGATGTGATTGAATGAATAATCCGTATTCTAGTAAAAGACAAAGTGTTTACGCTAAAAATGGTCTAGTAGCGACAAGCGAAGGACTTGCTTCACAAGCTGGACTTGAAATCCTTAAAAAAGGCGGTAATGCTGTTGATGCAGCAGTAGCAACTGCTGCAGCCTTAACTGTAGTTGAACCAACGAGTAATGGTATAGGAAGCGATTGTTTTGCTTTGGTATATTTTAATGATAAATTACATGGATTAAATAGTAGTGGATATAGTTCAAAAAATGTTTCTATTGAAAAACTTAAAAAACTTGGACACGAAACAATGCCGATGACAGGTGTAATTCCAATTACGGTTCCAGGAACTCCAAAAGGGTGGGCAAGATTAATTGAAAAATTTGGGAATCTTAGTCTAATAGAAGTATTGGAGCCTGCGATTAAACTTGCAGAAGAAGGATTTATTATTAGTGAAACTGTTGGGTTTTTCTTTGAACGAGCAATAAAAGCTTATAAAGCAAGAAACATAGGACCACAGTATGATCAATTCTTTAACGTATTTACTAAAGATGGAATCCCTTATAAAGCTGGAGATTTATTTAAATCACAATATCATGCAAATACATTGAGAAGTATAGGTGAAACAAACAGTGATAGTTTTTATAAAGGTGAAATCGCATCTAAAATAGTTAATTTTATGGTGAAACATAATGGGTATATTGATACATCTGATTTAGCAGAATATGATAGTGAATTTGTTGATCCAATAAGCATCAATTATAAAGGATATGACATCTGTGAAATCCCTCCTAACGGACAAGGGATTACAGCCTTAATGGCTTTAAATCTACTAAAAGATGAATCATTTGTGAATGGAGATGTTATCACTTATCATAAACAAATAGAAGCATTGAAAATAGCTTTTAGTGACACATTAAAATATGTAACTGATCCATTATTTATGAAAATGAAAAAAGAGTTTTTATTAAGTGATGAATACATTAAATTAAGAAAAAAAGACATTGGAAATAAAGCATTACTTCATAAACCAATTGACTATAAAAAAAGTGGAACAGTCTACTTAGCAACTGCTGATAAAGACGGTAATATGGTTTCATTTATCCAAAGTAATTATATGGGGTTTGGTAGTGGTATTGTAATTGATGGTACAGGAATTGCAATGCAAAACAGAGGTCATACATTTAGTTTAGATGAAACACATCATAATAAATTAGAACCTAGAAAAAGAACATTGCATACAATTATTCCTGGATTTATCTTAAAAGATAATAAAGCAGTAGGACCATTTGGAGTAATGGGTGGATTTATGCAACCCCAAGGACATTTACAAGTTGTTATGAATATGATAGACTTTGGTATGGACCCTCAAGCAGCATTAGACGCCCCAAGATTTAGATGGGATGAAGGGTTAAAAGTTGGACTTGAAAGTAGTTTTGATGTACACGTAGCTCAAAAATTAAATCAATTAGGACACTCTGTAAATATTGATTTATATGGTTCTGGATTTGGTAGAGGACAAATAATTATGAAAGAAAAAAGCGGATATAAAGCAGGAACTGAAACAAGATGTGACGGCTTTATAGCTTATTATTAGGAGGAATATTTATGAATAAATATCTAGAATTATTTTGGGCATTTATAAAACCTGGGGTATTTGGATTTGGTGGAGGACAAGCTACTATTCCGTTAATAAGAGAAGAAGTTGTAGATAATTATCATTATTTAACAGAAGAACAGTTCGCTGACTACCTTGCAATGGGTAATACTTTACCAGGACCAATTGCTACTAAGATGAGTATTATAATTGGATATGATTTATATGGGTACTTAGGAGCATTTATTGCTTTTATGGGAATGATTCTTCCAAGTACACTAGCAATTTTATTGTTGTTTAATGTTTTCTTAGAATACAAAGACACAGCCTTCGTTCAAGGAATGCAGGCAGCCGCAAAACCAGTTGTAGTTGTATTAATTGCTGGAGTAGCACTTAGTATGGCACGTTCGAGTTTTCTAAAGAGTATTGATTTTGGCAATATAAATACTTGGATTATTTTTGGACTTTTCATAGTTGCAACAGCATTGATGTTGTTAAATGAATTTATTCCGTCTTTTAATGTTCATCCAGCATTAATTATAGTTGTAGCACTTCTAATAGGTGGATTCTTCATAAGATAAAAAAATAAGAACTCTAAATTCTTCTAGAGTTCTTTTTTGTTGTAATCTTGAAAACCATTTTCTAATATATAAATATTGCGATAACCAGCTTTGGTAAGCTTTTTAGCAGCTTTGAAACTTGTTTTTCCATTGCTGCAGTAGATGTAAATAGATTGATCTTTTCTAAGTTTATTGTATTTTGATGAAAACTGGCTCTTTCTAAAATTACGTGCTCCTATAATTTTATCATTCTCAAACTTATCTTTTTTACGGACATCAATTAATTGCCCTTTTCTCATGTTATCTTTAAAATCTTTTTTATTAATAATGTGGATTGAACTAAAATCATTATTCTTTCTTGAAACAATTATAAGTCCAATTAAAGCTCCTAATATAATTGCGATGACATATGACCAAATTCCCATTGTATCACTCCTAACAAGTGAAATTATAAATGTAATCGTTAATTATGTCAATGAGAGTGTGAAATTTAAGCTAATATATAGTATAATGAGAAATAGACAAATTTGATTATTTAATATCTGATTTAAAAGGAGAAATATATGGAACTTTTCCCAAAACATTCATTGGAACTGTTTAATCTTTTTTGGTTTCCAATGATTTATGGAATACTAATTATAATTGTGATGTTGAATGTAAAGAAGGAAAGTAAAAATAGAATACTAACTTATCCAAAAAATGATAATAAAATTATTCAATTTTTTTCACTTGGATTTATGATTGTGTTTGGCAAGCTAATCATTCTTTATTCAATTTTTGTTCCTATTATAGCATTTACTGTATATTTTTATATTGGGGTAATCATATATATGGTTAGTATCTCTTGTTCTGTTTACGCTATGTATTACTTTTCAAAAGCAGATACATCTAGACCTGTTACTAGTAGTATTTATAAGTATTCAAGACATCCTATGCAAGTCATGTTTTACTTATCTTGGATTGGGTTAGGGTTAATTTCAGGAACATGGATTATAATAATTTACACAATTATTTTTTCTGTTTTAATTATTCCTTCACTCGTTTCACAAGAAAAGGACTGTGTTGAACAATACGGAGATGAATATGTAGAATATTTGAAGAGAACACCTCGATTTATCTTTTTTAAATGGAAGAATTGATATAAAGATAGACAAATAGAGCATTATTATATATAATAATCTATGATTAGGAGTGAATAGAATGATCTCAACAAACAATTTTAAAACAGGTATTACAATTCAAACTGATGGGAACCTTTATTCAGTAATTGAATTCCAACATGTTAAACCAGGAAAAGGACCAGCATTTGTTAGAAGTAAATTAAGAAATTTACGTACAAATGGAGTATTAGATAAAACTTGGAGAGCGGGAGAAAAAGTGGCTCCAGCTCATATTGATAAAGATAAAATGAATTATTTATATGCGATGGGTGATATTCATGTGTTTATGAATAATGAAACTTACGAACAAGTCGAAATTAATCAAACTAACATTGAAGAACAATTGAACTTCATTATCGAAGGGTTTGAAGTTAATGTTATTAGTTTCGAAGGTGAAATATTAGGAGTAGATATTCCTGAGAAAGTTACTTTAGAAGTTACAGAAGCAGATCCTGCAGTAAAAGGAAATACTGCTCAAACAGCCACAAAAGACGCAATTTTACAAACAGGTTTTAAATTACAAGTACCTTTATTTGTTAACAGAGGCGATAAAGTCGTTGTCAATACAAGTACAGGTAAGTATGATACAAGAGCTTAAAGGGAGTGAAGTAGAGTGGATTATTCCGCCAGGTATTTGCTAAGCATTACAGACGTTTCAATATATACAATAGTAGCTATAGTTCTTTTGATAATTGTTTCAGCTTTTTTTTCAATGAGCGAAACAGTGTTTTCTAGTGTAAATGTAATTAGGTTAAAAACATCTATAGAAGAATCAAAAAAAGGTATAAAAAAGGCCCTGTGGATCACAGAGCATTTTGATTTGACGTTATCTACAATTTTGGTTGGGAATAACCTTGCCAATATCGCACTTGCTACTGTAAGTGTTGGAGTATTTTCACAGATATTCGTTGATAATATTACACTTGTGAATGTAGCAAACACTATTGTTATGACAATAATTATTTTAATATTTGGAGAAATTATACCGAAGAGTTTTGGTAAAAATAATGCTGAAAGAGTTGCTTTATTAATAAGTGGACTTTTATACTGGATTATTAGGATTATGAAACCAATCACTTGGATATTCCTTATGATTAAAGAATGGATTGTAACTGACAATATAAGAACAGTTAGTGTAACAGGGGAAGAGTTAGAAACAATTATTGACACCATGGAAGAAGAAGGCTCAATAGATGAAGACGAAGCTGAAATGTTACAAAGTGTGCTTGACTTAAGAGAGAGAAAAATTTATGAGATAATGACTCCAAGAGTTGATATGATTGGTATTGAAGTAAATGATTCAATTGAAGATATAAAAGAAGTTTTCTTCAAACATTTACTATCAAGATTACCAGTATTTGAAGGTATCAGAGATAATGTTATTGGAGTATTATATGAAAGAGATTTCTTTACAAAATTAATCAAGGATGAAAAAATTGATATAAGAGAAATCATGAGAGAACCTTTCTTTGTTTCAACATCTATGCGAGTTGATACATTAATTGAAACTCTTCAAAGAGAAAACTTCCATATCGCAATCGTAAGTGGTGAGTTTGGTGGAACAAGTGGTATTGTAACAATGGAAGATGCACTTGAAGAACTAGTTGGAGAGATTTATGACGAGCATGATGAAGTTGGAGATGAAAACATCCAAAAACTAAAAGAATTTAAATATGGGATAAAGGGTGAAATAGATTTAGAGGATTTATTTGATGATTTAGATCTGGGTAACACACCTAAATCACATTACTCAAGTCTTTCAGGATGGCTACATGATAAATTGGAAGATATTCCTGAGGTTGATGATTCTTATGTTTATGTTCAAGAAATTAAGAATTATTTACAGGATGAAGAAGAACCAAGAAGATTATTATTAAAGTTTGTTGTTAAAGATATAAAAGATCGTCGTATCAATTATGTCCATTTAACAATTGAAGAAAATATAGAAGAATAAAAGAGGGATTCCCTCTTTTTGTCTTAGGAGGTGCAAAAGTGGAAAGACTACAAAAAGTTATTGCTAGAAGCGGTTATTCATCAAGAAGAAAAGCTGAAGAACTGATTACATCTGGAAAAGTAAAAGTAAACAATATTGTTGTTACTGAACTTGGAACAAAAGTTATATCAAAAGACATTATCTATGTCGAAGGTAAGTTAATAGAAAATGAAGATTTAGTCTATTATCTGCTTTATAAACCTGAAGGGTATGTCAGTACTACAAGTGATGAATTTGGAAGGAAAACAGTATTAGATTTAGTTCCTAACGATAAAAGAGTTTATCCAGTAGGAAGACTTGATTACGATACATCAGGTGTGTTACTTTTAACAAATGATGGGTCTTTCACTAATTCTTTGACTAGTCCAAAGAATCATGTCGAGAAAGAATACATTGTGAGATTAGAAGGACTACTCAGAAAAGAAGAATCTACGATAATTTGTCGTGGGATTAAGCTTGATGGATATACAACTAAAAAAGCTAGAATAAAAGATGTTTCATATAATAAAAACAATTTAACGACTACAGCAACAATAGTGATTACCGAAGGAAAGTACCATCAAGTTAAAAAAATGTTTGAATTTACTGGACACAAAGTTTTAAAACTTAAAAGAGTAAGATTTGGTGTAATAACACTTGAAAAGATGAAAATTGGTGAGCATAGATTACTAAAACCCTATGAACTTAAACAATTAAGAATTTTAGTGAAATAACACTTTATGAAAAATAAGGTGTTTTTATTGAAAAGCATCATATGTTTAATATTTTAAATAAATTATGATAATGTAGTATTTTTTGATATAATATAATTTGATTGAAAAGAGGTGATAACATGAACTATATCCAAATAGCCATCGATGGTCCCGCAGGTGCTGGAAAAAGTACTATTGCTAAACATTTAGCTAAGAACTTAAATTTTATTTACATTGATACAGGTGCAATGTATCGTGCAATAACCTTGAAAGCAATGAACTTGGGAATTGATTTAGATGACGAGAGAGAATACGATTTTGTGAATGAAACAAAGTTTGAGTTTATTGATGCTCTTTTGTATATGGATGATGTTGATGTATCACACGAAATAAGGAAGCCGATTATCTCAAATAACGTTTCACTTGTTTCTTCATACTTCTCAGTAAGAAAAAGCTTAGTCGAAATGCAACAAATTATGGCAGGGAAAAACGATGTTGTAATGGATGGAAGAGATATTGGAACAAATGTTTTACCAAACGCAGAATATAAATTCTTTTTAACAGCTTCAATTAATAAAAGAGCTGAAAGAAGACATATAGATAATTTGGAAAGAGGAATCGTAAGTGATCCTTTCAAACTTGAAATTGAAATTGAAAGAAGAGACTACCTTGACACAAATAGAATACATAGCCCGTTAAAAGTAGCAAATGACGCAATTAGAATAGATACATCAGATCTAAATATAGAACAAGTCGTAATGTTAATAACTAACAAAGTTAGAGAGGAAGAATAAACATGGATTTTAAAATGAACAAAGTAAAAGTAGGTATGGTAGTTGAAGGAACAGTCTTTAAAGTAACAGATGAATCAGTATATTTAGATATTCAAGCTTTTACAGAAGGAGTAATTCATAAAAAAGCATTTTCACTTGAACCAATCGAATCATGTAAAGAGATTTGTAAAGAAGGAGACGTTCTTAAAGCCAAAATAAATCGTATTGACTTTGATGACCAACAAATCTTAATGTCAAGACTTGATATTTTAAGAAACGAAAAAAGAGATAAATACGGTGATTTAGCCGGTAAAAATAGTCGTTTAAAAGCAAAAGTTGTTAAGGTAACTAGAGGTGGACTCATCCTTAAAAATGATGGTGTAGAGATGTTTATGCCTTTATCTCAAATGGCAATAGAAAATGTTAATGCTGAAGATTTAATGGGACAAACACTTGAATGTAAAGTTATCGAAATGGATAATAGAAAAATTGTTGTTTCAAGAAAAAAAGTATTACAAGAAGATTTACGTGCAAACAAACAAGCTGAATTTGATGAACTTAAAGTTGGACAAGTACTAGAAGGAAAAATTACTAGAATAACTAATTTTGGAGCATTTGTTTCAGTCGGATATAATGAAGGACTTGTGCATATTTCACAAATCTCTCATCACCAAGTAGCTAAGGTTGAAGATGTTTTAACTGAAGGTGAAACTGTTAAAGTTGAAATTATTAATTTAGAGAAAAAACGTATTGGATTAAGTATCAAGAAATTACTTGAAACTCCTTGGAAAATATATTCACAAGAACATAAAGTTGGAGATAAAGTAGTTGGGAAAGTAGTTCGTAAAATGGCAAAAGGTATGCTTGTAGAGGTAGAACGTGATGTTATAGGACTAATTAGTAGTAGAGATTATTCTTGGGATCCAAAAACTAATCTAGCTGGCGAAGTTGAAGTTGGAAGTACGTTAGAACTTCAAATTGTTAGTTTGGATGTTGATGCACGAAAAATGGGATTATCAAAAAAACATTTATCATATAATCCATGGAACGATGTAACCGTTAAAGTAGGAGACGAAGTTTCAGGTACTGTTGAAGAACTTCAATCACGTGGTGCAATAGTGAAAATTCAAGGTGTAAAAGCATTTTTACCAATTGGTGAGATAAGTTCAGATAGAGTAAATCAAGTTAGTGACATCTTGAAATTTGAAGAAGTAGTAAGAGTTGTTGTTTTAGAAGTAGATAAACAAATGTGGAAATTGTCTGTTAGTATTAAACAACTTCACGAGCAAAAACAACAAAAAGAATTCGCAGAATACTTAAAAACTGAAGAAAAAGCAGAAGCAACTACTTTAGGAGATCTTTTCGGAGACAAACTTAAAGAATTTAAATAAAAAAAGGATTTTGGTATTATGTTACCTACAGTCGCAATTGTTGGAAGACCAAATGTTGGGAAATCAACACTATTTAACAGAATTATTGGTAGCCGTTTCGCTATAACAGATGATGAACCTGGAATTACTAGGGACCGTCTTTATAGCAAAGGTGAATGGTTAACAAGACAATTTAATCTAATTGATACTGGAGGCATCGACTTTGAAGATGCCCCTTTTATTCATGAAATAAAGAGCCAAACAGAAATAGCTATTGAAGAAGCAGATTTAATCATCATAGTTTGCGATATTAGAACAGGTGTAACGGAAGAAGATATGTATGTTGCAAAAATGTTATATAAAGCTAAAAAACCTGTTGTTGTAGCATTGAATAAAGCAGATGATATTGTTTTAACTGACACGATGTATGAGTTTTATTCACTTGGTCTAGGAGATCCGATTCCTGTAAGTAGTAAACATGGAGTAGGAATGGGAGATTTACTTGACAGAGTAATTCATGATTTACCATTTATTGAAGACGTAGTTTATGCTGAAGATAGAATAAAACTATGTTTAATTGGGAGACCAAATGTTGGTAAATCATCTTTAACAAATGCACTATTAGGAGAAAAAAGAGTAATAGTCTCTGAAATAGCAGGAACAACTAGAGACTCAATTGATAGTTTGTTTAGCTACAGTGATCAAGATTATGTAGTAATTGATACTGCTGGACTAAGAAAAAGAGGAAAAGTATACGAAAACGCAGAAAAATATAGTGTTTTAAGAGCATTAAGCTCTATCGATAGAGCAGATATTTGTTTGATTTTAATTGATGCTGAAACTGGAATAAGAGAACAAGATAAGAAAATCGCAGGATATGCAGTTGATGCTGGAAAAGGTATCGTAATTGTTGTGAATAAATGGGACACTGTTGAAAAAGATACAAAAACAATGAATAGATGGGAAAAAGAAATAAAATCTCATTTCCAATTTATAACATTCGCACCAATCATTTTCTTATCAGCATTAACTAAACAAAGAGTAAATACTCTATTCCCACACATTAAAATTGTCTTTGAAAATTATAGTAGAAGAGTTCAAACAAGTGTTTTAAATGATGTAGTTGTTGACGCAATGTATGTTAGTCCTCCAAAAAAACACAATGGACAAGTTTTAAAAGTCTACTATGCTACTCAAGTAACTAGTAAACCACCGACTTTTATTTTATTTGTTAATGATGAAAGTGTTATGCATTTTAGCTACGGTAGGTATCTTACAAACCGGTTACGTGATTCGTTTAATTTTGAGGGGACACCAATTAAAATTATATTAAGAAAGCGTGATTAAGATGAAGATAACTGTAATTGGAGGAGGATCTTGGGGGCTCGCATTGTCAAAAGTTTTAAGTGACAATAATCATGAAGTATTAGTTTATGATGTGAATGAGAGAATTGTAAACAAAATAAACGATCTTCATATTTGTCTTCAATTAGATGAAAATATACCTGAAAATATTATTGCTACAAATAATTTATTTGAAGCAATCAATTTTTCTGATATTATCTTGTTTGCTGTTCCAACAAAAGTTCTAAGATTTGCAATTACAGAAACCTTAAAACATTTAAAATCATCTAAACTATTTATTAATGCCGCAAAAGGTATAGAACCTGAAACATTCTTAAGAATTTCTGAAATTTTTACTGAAATGATACCAGAGAAATATATGAGAGGATTCGTATCATTATCTGGTCCGAGTCATGCCGAAGAAGTTATCAAAGGATTAACAACGGTCATTACTGCATCAAGTGAAAAAACAGAGAATGCAGAATTCGTTCAAGACTTATTTCACAACACGGAATATTTCCGTGTTTACACATCTACTGATCTTAAAGGAGCAGAGATGGGTGGAGCATTAAAAAATATATTTGCACTAGCATCAGGACTTATAGCAGGTAAAGGACTTGGGGATAATGCACGGGCTGCATTAATCACAAGAGGACTTGTAGAAATGGAAAAATTCTATGAAATTTATGGTGCAGACACAAAAAGTTTGATGGGATTGACGGGAATTGGCGATTTAATCGTTACTTGTACCAGTCCACATTCTCGTAACTTTCAAGCAGGGTACAAAATAGGTCATGGAAAGGATTTAGAAGAAACTCTAAATTCAATGACCATGGTTGTTGAAGGGATTAGAACGTGTGAAGCAGCTTATAAATTCGCACAAGAAAAAAACCTTGATATGCCTATAATTAGCGCTATATACGAGGTTTTGTTCAATAGAATGGATCCGGATGTTGCTGTTAAAATGCTTTTAGGAAGAAGCTCCAAAGCTGAATAAGAATTATCTATATATGAATATTCATTCATCTGGAAGACCGTTTGTTTAGCTATATAGCCAACTGAAGATATTGACCACAAATTTTATAAATTTGTGGTTTTTGATTGCAAAACAGGCGAAAAGTCTTGCAATAAAGCCGAGAACTTGCTATAATATAATTAGTAAAAATTAAAAGGAGGTAATGAGATGAATAAAACTGAATTAATTTCAAGAATTGCAGAAGTATCAGGATTAACAAAAAAAGATTCTGAAATGGCATTAAATTCTACTTTAGCTTCAATTCAAGAATCTTTAGTTGCAGGGGAAAAAGTTGTACTTACTGGTTTCGGAACTTTTGAAGTAAGAGATCGTAAAGCAAGAGTGGGTCATAACCCAAGAACTAACGAGAAAATTAATATTCCTGCACAAAAATCACCTGCTTTCAAAGCTGGTAAAGTTTTAAAAGACGCAGTTAGATAATATTTAAAAGTAATTTAAAGAAATACTACATTAAATGTAGTATTTTTTTTACTTTTATGGTATTTTTTTTATGTATGATAAGGAGGTGATTGCGATTAATCTAGATAAATATTTACAATTTGGGAATGGAATAAGTAGCTCTATTTTTATTGCCGTTTTACAAAATGATACAAAGTATATTGTTAAATATTATGAATCAGGGAGTGACATGTTCATCGCTGATGAGAGAAAGCAAACACTACTCCATTTAGCAGCGAGAAATAAAGCATATCACTCGATGGAGTTATTGCTTCTGATAGGATTGGATCCAAATATTGGAGATAAGTATAACGAGACTCCCTTACATATATCAGCATTTATGGGATCAGCCGATTTAGTGAAATTACTTCTAGATAATTCTGGTGATCCAAATCACACAAATGATTCTATGCAGACTCCTTTACATAAAGCAGCATTTAAAGGAAGTGTAGAAGTTGTAAAGTTATTACTCGATTATCACGCCAGTATTTACGCTGTAGACGAGAATCACACTTCTATGGTTCAATACGCAATTAGAAGTAAAAAGATTAAGGCGGTTAAATTTCTTATCGAAAACAGAGCAATCCTTAACTCCCTTGATATAAAAAAACAATCAGTTCATCATTATGCTGCATTATATTCAACTATTGCAATTGCAATGTATTTAATTGAACTAGGAGTAAACCCATATTCAAAAACTAACTTTAGATATACTCCACTGCATTTTGCAGTAGATTTACCTCATACTGATATGGTTAAATTGTTCTTAAAACATGGGTTAACAAGTTATGATAAAAACAAGTTTGGACAATCACCATATGATAGAGCTATTCTAAAAAACAGTTATGAATCAATAGAGATATTTAATAGATTAAAAAATGATAAAGATTATCAAGCTGAACTTGGAAAGACACCTTTAACATTAAGTATCGTTATGAATGAATTTGACAAAGCAGATTGTTTAATCCCAATATCAGATGTTGATGAAAAAGATATCTTCGGTAATACTGCATTATTCTATGCAATCATGAACAGAGAACCATATTTGGTTGAAAGATTACTTCATCAAAATGCATCTATTTGTAATATAGATAGATGGAATAAAAATGCTATCTACTTTGCTACAATAGTTGGGAATATTGAAATTATCAAACACTTGCAAAATGAGGAAATTGATTATACTGAGAAGTATGATGGATATTCAGTCTTAGAAATAGCAATGTATAATCATGATTTAGAAGTATATAATGTACTAAAAAAAGGTTCACTCATTTAATATAAGTGAACCTTTTTGTTTTTTACATAAATAATAGTAGGGTAGCAAATAAATTCATCATGAAATGAACAAGGATTGCAGCCAATATATTTTTGTCTGATGCTAAGTATATAACGCCTAAAGTAACTCCTAAAAACCCATAATAAATCATTTGAATATAATCTCCGGATGTTACATGTATAAACCCAAATAATGCCCCACTTACTAAAACTGAAAATGTAGCAATTAGAATTTTGTTTCTCTTATATCTTTTTGAACCGTCATCAGTTCCTATTTTAAAATTAACTAAATCTATAATTGCTTTCCTAAAGACAAATTCTTCAACTAGAGGAGCAAAAATAACTGCGAAAATGAACAGTGATACTTTATCAAACATAGAACCGTTCAGCAATTGGATTAACTGTTCTTGATTTTCAGATGTTTCAGTAATTCCTAGTAAAGTTAGTATTATATTACTGATAATACTCATAGCATACATAGCTAAAATACCGATTGTAATAACTGTTATTACTTGTTTCTTGTTATCTAAAAAATGCTTTATTTGGCTCTTGAAATAATTTCTAAAAATATAAATGAACAATATGAATAAACTACCATATAGTACTAAGTTAGATATAGTACTAAAAGTAATAAACAATTCATCATCATCCCATATTTCTGGGAATGATACTATTATAGTTGCTTGAACTATTGTCATTAAAAGCAATGCTCCACCATATATAAATAAGATAATAAAGTTGTTGCGATTTTTTTGCATATTATCACTCCTAATGACAATTATAACACAATGTAGTATAATTGTTGTGGGTAAAAACCTAATAATTATTTGACATTATGAGTTTATGTTGGTATTATATAAAAAGCCAAGAAAACAATTATAAAAATGGTTAAAAATCTATTGAAATAAAGGTGATTATTATGGCGAAAAAATCATTTGCAGTTATTGGAATGGGACGCTTTGGACAAAGCGTTGTTGAAGAGTTAATTAAAAAAGATGTTGATGTACTGGTAATAGATAAAGATCCAGATGTTATTGCAAAAATGAGTAAAATTGCTACACATGCAGTTACATTGGATACTACTGATGCAGTTGCATTAAAAGAAGTAGGTATCTCAAGTATTGATCATGTAGTTGTTGCAATTGGCGAAGAAATTCAAAGCAGCATCTTAACTACTTTAATCTTAAAAGATTTAGGTGTTAAGACAGTAACAGTGAAAGTACAAAATGCAGATCATGCAAAAGTAGTGCAAAAGCTGGGTGCAGATGAGATTATTCAACCTGAACAACAATCAGGTAAAAGATTAGCTAGTAAAATTGTATCTGATAATGTACTAGACTATATTGACTTAAATGATACTCATAGTTTTATTGTTGTAAATGTAACTGAAAAGATAGTTGAATCGACTATCATTAATTTAGATGTAAGAAATAAATTCAACATAAACGTAGTAGCTATTAGAAGAAATGGAGATATCATTATTCCAACGCCATCTGATGTGATAGAGAATAAAGATCAACTCTTATTAATTGGAAAAAATACAGATTTAGATAAATTTAATAATTGGTTACGAAAATAAGCAATAGTAGTTGCTGATTTGTTATTATGCTAAAAAGAGAATTCATCTTGCATATTACGAATTTGAATAATTAAAAATAATCAAAAAGATGCACTCATCGAGTGCGTCTTTTTTTATTGTGTGCCGGGCATGGCATTAATCTTACTGGTGAAAGTCCAGTCGGGGGTATTTACCACCAACCGTAGTGAAGCGCAAGGTTTCTATCGTGAGGTAGAGCTGGAGGAAGCGCGTAGCAAATCTTTGAACCTATGAACAAAAACTTGATAACAAGGCTATGAGGAGGATAAGGTAGCAATTGATACTGAAGTCCTATAGGTAAACGTAAAACCGAAGTAGTAAATCAAGAGGTAATGAAGAGAAAGATTAGTGTCTTACCCCGGGAGGTCTCACACCATTAGGTTTAAGATAAAACTATCGCTTTAGAGCGAAGTCTCCTAATGTCGAAAACGGTTAAGTGTGAGAAGTCAGCAGAGGTCATAGTAGGGTAAAACTGAAGGACCGAACAATTTTATAGTGTTGATTCACTATAGATTAAATAAGCATTAACTAGAATTGAGAACAGAGGGCAGTCAAAAACGTAATTTGAATCACCTCGTAAAGTTAATCAATGTGTGATGTGCTTAATCTGAAATATGGAAGGAGCAACAACAATGAGGTTAATCGATGAAATACTTACAAAGAACAATCTAGTAAAAGCCTACAATCAAGTAGTATCTAACAAAGGTAGCGCTGGAATTGATGGAGTGACAGTAGACGGTTTAAGAGAATATCTTAACCTAAACTGGACCAAAATTAAAGAAGATATAATTACGAAAAAGTATAAACCAGCACCGGTAAAACGTGTCTATATTCCCAAAGGAAAAGACAGCAAAAGACCACTTGGAATACCAACCGCAATGGATAGAGTAATTCAACAAGCGATATCACAAAAGTTACAAGAAATCTACGAACCAAAATTTAGCGAAAGCAGTTATGGCTTTCGACCTGGACGAAGTTGCCATATGGCAATTGATAAGGTAGTAGAATATTTAAACGAAGGATACGAATGGATAATAGACATAGATATAGAGAAATTCTTTGACAAAGTAAATCACGATAAACTCATACAAGTTTTACGACTTGAAGTAAAGGACGCAACAACTTTGAACTTGATAAGAAAGTATTTGAAGGCAGGAGTTATGGAAAGCGGCGTATTTGGTAAAACAGATATAGGAACACCACAAGGTGGACCTATAAGTCCAATATTATCCAATATCTTACTAGACCAATTCGATAAAGAAATGGAAAAGAGAGGTAGATTATTTGTGCGTTACGCTGATGACGTGAATTTATTTGTGCGAAGTGAAAAAGCAGCCGATAGAGTAATGAAATCAGTAGTTAGTTGGCTTGAAAGAAAACTATTCTTAAAAGTAAACGCAACAAAAACAAAAATCGTTAGACCTACTCAAAACAAATTTCTAGGATTTGGATTTTGGAAAAGCAAAGATGGATGGAAACCAAGACCACATGACGACAGCAAGAAGAAACTAAAAAGAAAGATTAATGAGATTACTTGTAGAAGAAGAGCAGCCGCTCTTCCACTATCAGTAACATTCTTAAAACTTAACCAAGTAATAAGAGGTTGGATAAACTACTTTAAGATAGGTAGTATGAAAACATTTTTAAAAGAATTTGGAGGATGGGTGAGACACAAAGTTAGAGTTATTATTCTCAAACAATGGAAGAAAGCACCTACCATCATTAGAAATCTTAGAAATATCAGTTACAAATTGAAACTGAATTTTAAAGAAGAAGACTTTTACAAAGTCGGTAATAGTAAATATGGACCATACAAAAGAGCATCAATGAATGTATGTAATTTTATACTATCTCCAAAAGTGTTAGAAACACCTAATAAAAAAGATAATAGACAGGGATTAATAAATCCTTATAACTATTATCTTAGTAAAATTTAATTGGAATATAAGATTGAACCGCCGTATACGGTTCCGTACGTACGGTGGTGTGAGAGGGACTAAATAAATTAATTATTTAGTCTCTACTTAATTATCTAATTCTTCTGGATCCTCATGTTCTTCATCTGTGAAGAATTTAGGGCGATATCCTGCTTCGATTTGATCGATTTTTTTTACGAGAGGATGATTTCTAATTTTATTATAGTCAACTTCCTTTTTTCTCTGAGCCTTATATGGAGTTTTCACAGGGACATCATACCATGTTATTTTTTCTTTTGAACATTTAAAATAGTTTTTTGAAAAAATGAATTTCTTTATTTCGTTTGTACTCATAATTTTTCCAATGAATTTTCCTTCAGTAGGTGATGTAACTTCTAAAACTACTACATCTCCATATACTTTATGGGATAAAACTCCACCTATAAAGTCGTTTAAAGTTTTTGCTTTCATATAGATTCCCCCTTTGTTAAATATTTTAGGTTATTCTATTTCAAAATTGGAAATAAATCAATACTTTTTTTTCATTTTTGATTAATTTTTTGGATTTTCTATTTTTTTAACCAAATTATTTTAAATAAGATGTTTATTTTTCTATGTAAACGCCTTTGTTTATAAAAAGTTTCATTTTCGAACTATAAATCATAGATGAGTGATAATATGCTTGTGAGGTGACAAACTATTATAAGTCAAGTGATATCTTGAAAGAATAGTTTAGTCACAATTAAAAGACTCTTCAAAAAGAGTAAAATTTTTCAATATTGAAATAACTAATTTACTTTAGCGACTAAGTGGTATAGTTATTTAAGTTTATCATCATCAAAAGATTCGTTATTCTTTACTAGATGAAAAATGATTCTGATTAATTTTTTTGCGA
>Ga0208647_1000182_pt1 | contig 23759 bp, 47 predicted proteins | sample AntAceMetag02UKA_FD_184765 | JGI IMG/M metagenome (GOLD analysis project Ga0208647, IMG submission 184765) | Saline lake microbial communities from Ace Lake, Antarctica - Antarctic Ace Lake Metagenome 02UKA (SPAdes) (version 2) | ecosystem: Environmental > Aquatic > Non-marine Saline and... | reverse complement strand
AACTATAGCCGCTATTGACTTAGTAAAGGTGTTGGGTTCAATACGATTTGATATACCTTTTAGTGATGGACTAACCGTGGTTTCAACAGGCAGTGTTGTTATTACTATGACTTATGAGTAGTGAGTAAAACTTGCTGAGACGCATGAGAATGCTGTGAGAAGCAATAACTATTGAAAGCGGTATGAATGTATCGCTTTTGTTTTAAAAGACGCATGGAATGATTAATAAGAGTTTAAAGGACGTAAACACATATGGCTATATATTTATTTGATCAATTAGATGAAAACAACTACTTACAGAATGATGGTTCAATACCACAGGCTGTATCACCTGATGCTACAGAACTAACAATTGCAAGTGGTGAGGCTAGTCAAGGATTGGATTTAGCAGGATTTTCAAAAATCTCAGTCGTTTATGAAAGCAATTTATCGACAGAAATAACTTTTTTGGAACTTGTTGGTAATCAAACCGCAGTGGGAGCTATCTCTATTGTAGAAGACCCTACGTATTCTCCTAGCAGTGGATACGCTCTCAAAATAGAAGGTGCTTGTACATTGGTTTTTGGTACGCGCATATCGTATGTACCGACTATACTCAAAAAAATAGTATGTAAGGCTCGTAAAGACAGTGGTAATGCAGGAACAGATTATCTTTATGCGGGTGTACAGGCATATGCAAATGGGCAATTACTTGATACCGCTAGTGCAGTAGGGCTTGGACATGTAAACCCTGTTTTTGATACCAATCAATTAGTAGATGTAACTCGATCAAATCCTAGTGGTAGCGCAATGAGTGCCACTTCTTATGGGACGGGGATAGGATACATAAAAGGATTAGATAGTTCTTTTGTAGAACCTGCACCTTATGCAGACACACCTAGTGCGTTACCATTAACTACAGATGAAGTGGCGTTAGTTCTTCAAGTAACGGGTGGAACTTTCTTCATAGATTTGATCAGTTTGGAAGAGGTGGAGAATTCTATTCGTGACATCCCCGATGGTAACGGTGTATACACAAGTGCTCAAAACTTCGATACACGTAACGACAGGCTCTCTACTGTTCCCGCAAACCCTGTAGTAACAACCCCAAGCTCCTACACTTTAAATGGTGATGGCTCAATAGACTTAACTGTTGATTGGACACACGCAGGTGCAGGTGATGCATATAATATAGATGGTTTTGCTGTATTTAGTAGTGGAATAGACGACACCACAGATTTAGCTACAGGTGCTACTGAAAATTCTGCTCCTGTTTTTGTAGATGATGGAAGTGGGCAAGATTCTGATTACATCTATACCAATGTTGACACAACCTCTATAACTGACGGTGTGCAGAAATCAACGGCAATTGCTCAGTATGGGAATATTGAATTTAGTTTTACCAGTATTTTAACAGGCGGTCATAAATACGCATTTATCTGTCAAGCAAAAACTTCAAGTGGTAATGTTAGAATAGTGCTTGATGATGATGTGCAAGCATATGCGGATGAGGTATTCACAAACGATGGAACATGGCAAACTGTAGGCTTACTATACACTACTGATGTGACTGCAACAAATGTAAGCGCATACCTCATGGATTATGGGGTTTCTTCATGGGCGGAAATGCAAACAAAAGAATGGATGGTGCTTGATGTTACAGCACTTGGTGACACAGCACTTACTGTAGATGCTCTTATTGATAAATACTACAGATATCCTTTTGTAGCTGTTGATGAAGCCCTTTATGTAGATAGCGATACACGTAGTTACACATTACATGGTATTACAATAAACAGTTATTGGAATTTTGGTGTACAAGCATATCGTGTTGTTGACCCTGATATAAATGCTAATGAAATACTTAAATCGGCTATAGCAATAACAGCCCCTTATCAACCTGCAAACATAACTCCAAGCACGACTACTTATGCAATTCAATCTAATGTTGATGGATACTTAGGTGGGGTGTCAAATGGTTCTGCGTTCTTACACGGGTATTATCCCAATGGAATTATAGGCAACATAGCAGGACAGATAAAGTATGTATCAGGCACATCAAGTATATGGTTAGCAGTTCCAAATGCGTTAGTGGATTGTACTGATTTTACCTTTACAGCCAACAAAACTTTTACGTGTTATTTAGTAGTTGATACAGGTGGTGCAACAGTACTTCCTGCATTCTATAATATACTTACGGGAAAGCTCACTAATGACACTGCGGATGTAACAACAGGACTTGCTATAGGTGAATTGACAATAGATTATACCCATATAGGCACTGGTTTTGTAATAACAAATGCTATTGCATATAATGAAGGCAAGACTGTTGATAAAGCTATTGCTGAACAGAATATCTATGCACTTAATTATTTAGCAGAGAGTGATGGCAGTAGTGCTGATTTTGCAATACGTGCGGAGGCTTTGGGTATTGAAGATGCGTTTTTTAATTTAGCGGCGTACAATGCTTTTATAGTAAACTTATTTACCCAAGATGCTACAGTGCTTGGAGCTATTCACAGTGATGGAGTTGATAGTTATGGTGATGCAACAAGTGGTTGGTGGATTGGTGATGACAGTGGTACAGCAAAACTACAAATAGGTAGTCTAGCAGGAAACCATATTAAATGGGATGGTACTAATCTTAGTGGTAATGTTGCTTATGATGAATGGGATTTGGTTATACAGAGTGATGCAGATTTAGCACTTTTACATGCACGTACAGCGTGGATAACAGCAACCGCTTATGTAATAGGAGATAAAATAACCAATGATGCAGTGGCATCTAATTTCAAAGCTTATATATGTATAGCAAATCATACAAGTGGTGATACTGATGATGAACCCGGAGTGGGTGCAACCACAGCTACATATTGGACTCAAATAACATATAGTAGGGTGTTAGTTACTAAAGGAACGTGGGCAACAACTGTACAAATAGATTTGAACGCATATAGTGTTGAAACTTTTGAGGGGTTAAGTAATTCAAGCACTATAGATTTGTTATTTGAGTTATCTGATTATGGGTTTTTTGTAGGGGTAGAGGGTAATACAATTAGTAATTTCTCTATTATATCAACATACGCATCACAAACAAGCACAACTGCTTATATAATAGACGCATCTACTATATCAAAATTAGAAATAACCAATATATCTATTAGTGGGTTTGATGATAAATGTATAGGGATTTTTGGAGTAGTAGATTCTGGGTTATTTATAGATAAATGCATAGTAACAGAGTGTTATGATGGATTTGATACTTGTTGGAGGATGCAACAATGTACGGCACATGCTAACGCACATGATGGGATTAAGAATTCAGTAAATATATCGTCATGTTACTCATATGCTAATGGAAATAAGGGTTTCACTAGTTGCGACGCAATATCATCTTGTTTTGCAGATAACAACACAGGTATTGGATTTATTGGATGTCGGTATATAAGTAGTTGTGCATCACGTTTAAACAATGTGGGACTTAGTGGCTGTACAGATATATCATCTTCGTATAGTGGCCATAATACCACATATGGATTAACTCAATGTACAAGAATTAGTTCAACATTCTCAAGTAGTAACGGTACCAATTGGAACCAGTGTGTTGATATTGATTATGACTCAACAAACTGCGACCAAACTTTTGGTTATGGTTATTATGATATTTCCGCAAGTTCTACGTGGATACCTCCAATTGGAACATATACGTTTGCCTATGAACAGTATTTACGCCCAGAGATACTACACACTGGCACATGGAGGGGTAATAATGGCAGTTGGGGTGGGTCTTTTATTAGTGATGGGGTTAACACACGTATACGAAATACCAATGTGTTTACAACAATAAGAGCGTATTATAGAAAGAAACCATAAAGTATTGACAAACCCATTGTAATAGTGTAGTATTAACTAAGAGGTATTTATGATAGGAACATTATTATTATGGTTTACATTATCACTTGGATTACAAGAAAATACGATATTATTTGCAAATGGGGAGCATCTTGAACATGCACCAATATATGCAGAACTAGAATTCCATGCAGAAAATGAATACATAGATATATATGGAATTTATAAGAATGAAATGATGAAGAAAGAGCATGGTATTGAGTTTGCACCTATGCAGGATTATTTCACTGTAGGGGCAACAATATCTATTGGTAATTTTTCACTTGGTGTCAAGCATGAATGTGAACACCCTGTGGGAAATGCAGATACTCCGTTATGGGGTTGGTATGGTGGATATAACAAAATAGAAATAACTTTTTCAAGTAAATAAAGGAGTGAATATGACAACAGCCCGACAGGCATATAACGCAATAATGCACCCAAGTGGTATTAAACAACATCTATACGATTACGCAGATGAATCAAAACGAGTAATAAATGGAACATTGCAGATTCATGGTGATACAGCTATAGTAGCATTTAGTGCATCAGGCCCTGCACGAGATTGGATAACTGATTGCATGATATTTCCACGCCGTATTGGTTTTGCATATGAAACTGTGTTTGCACATGGGGGGTATGTAAAACATTATATGATAATGCGTGAACAACTACTAGATGCTGTACGCCCCTATAAGAAGATAATTATAACAGGGTACTCACTAGGGGCATCTATAGCCCTTCTTGCCTCTTTAGATATACAAGCAATGTATACTAAAGACGTGTCTACAATAGTTTTTGACCCATTACGTACACTGTGGTTGAAACGGTCTAAATCTTATTTCAATAGCAATACACGTAATGTAAAAACAGTGAGTGCATCTAATAGCACCGTATTCAAACTTTGTAGAATGTTAGGTTTTAAACATGGTGGAAAACTAGTACATGTAGGGCGTGAGTACAAGTGGTGGAGATATGACAACACAGCTCATCAAATAGCATACATTGAGCCCTACCTTGATTTAATATAATAAAAGTAGTAGTATAAATCTTATAGAATCACGAGGAGTTACTGTGGAAAAAGAGATAGTACGTATAGCCGAAGACACAAAAGCTAATGAACATCGTAGTCGTAGCAACACGAAAAGAGTAGATGAAATGACCTTTGCATTGAAAGCAGTTGAAAACACTACAAAAGATTTAGACCACACAATAAACAAGAATGGTTTAAAGAAGGCTATTGTTGATATGAGAGATGAGTTTAAACTATTACGTGAGTTTGTGGAAAAGGGTTTTGCTGATTTAAAACAAGAATTTCAAGAGTTTTATTTACATAGAGGGGAAACCTGTCCGGTAATGAAACAACAAGAAGAATTCGATAAACTAATGAAGGTCAAACAAGATGAAATAATGAAGACACAGGAAGAGTGTTTTAGGAAACGAGAAAGAAAGATAAGGATTATTGAAATAGCTGTAGTTATTTTAGCACTTATACCTGTCTATATAGGGTTGTTTGTACGATGAAAATAAACTGGAAAAACGTGGACTACATATGGAATAAAGTTGCTCCTAAGAAATTCATAGCATTTATTATAGCCTCAGTAATGGCATTCACCGGAATCATAGATGGACAACAATGGTTAACAATTACCATGATATACATGGGTGCAAATGCTGTGGGCAAACTTGCAGGTGGTTTAAAAGCAAAAGCAGACACAAAAAAAGAGTAGCCAAGCTACTCTCTATCCCAAATGATAACGACTTTGTCTATACCATCCATCCCGTGTGCCATGATGCACAGCTCCTATTAGTTCCTGATATATTTCATCCTCATCACTGTCTAAAAACTGTCCAATGCTTTGTTTCACCCATTCTAAATTTATGGGCTTCATCGTAGACTGCAAACAATCCGCATCATCATACATATCTTCAAAGAACAAATTATCCGGTATATCTTTATCCTCTGCCAACATAAACATTTTAGTGTATTTCAGTAGATTAGCATCGAATCCTGCTGTGGTTAATCGATTGTAGCGTCCATCAGGAAAAGCAGTTTTAATCTCCACCAGTATTTGACTCCTAGACTTCTCTTTTGGATACAACGGGATTCTTTTAAGTATTTCATAATCTAGTTTTGTTATTCGTTTCATTATATTAATCCTGATACATGTTGTACAATGTGGTCTATACTTAAATAAAGTATAAAAGCTGTTGTAGCTATTGTGTGGTATTTCATTTTCACAGGGTCTAAATCTGTGTCTGCTAAATCGTCTTCGATATACATCACACTGCAAGCTGTGTTGTATGCTAGATATAGGCCATAGCACCCAAGAGCTACGTGTATAAGCATATATAGTGTTGCGTCAATTGTAATCATTCATTCTCTCCTAAATCTAACCACACAGATAGTTCTGCGTGTTCATTGCCTGTGAGTGTTATTCTATCATAGGTGATAGAGTGTTTATTGCAGTAGTATATTATATCGGCTAGTGTTAGTTCCGTAGCAGTATTCGTATAAAAGCTTTTCCAAATCTCAAATCCAATTTCTATAACCTCATCACTACTTTTCCTATACAATGCACACCGATCACAGTATTCTATATATTGTTCATCATCAATTATTTTTCCGCATTGAGCACAAATCATTTTATTCCTCCATCCAATTTGGTCTATCTACAAATGGACGCATCGGTTGAAGGGGTTTATTGAATGTAAGCAAACTCACCCATACATTACCGGTAAACAGCACCTTTAATCTTTCTTTAAATGTTAGTCGCCAACAAGAAGTTATTTCCCCATCAGGTGTTTTATAAACAGGTAATGGTATATATTCTGGTTGATCTTTCGCATACGTCACATTTACGCCTTTAAATTCTATTGGTTGCATCTATTTCTCCTTACTTATTTTCGATGTAGCCCATTCATCTTTGTTTTTACTCACGGTTATTACTGTATCACTGTTTTCAACAAGTGATGGATTATGGGTTACTTGAATTATCTGCAAGTTTAACTGCGTACTTAATTTACTCAGTAACTCTCCTAGTAGTGGTTGATATTCTCGACTCACAAACCTAAAGGGTTCATCAAACACTAACACGTTATCCGTAGTGCCTAGACTCCATAACGCTATCCTACAGGCAAAAGAGGCTATATCTACTGCACCACCACCACTAGCATCAATGGGGTTGATTCGACTACCATTTCTATTAAACCACAAATCACACTCTATCCTGTTGTTACGATTTACAAAGTCTAATTCAAAAGAATAGGGGTCATCAAGTATAGTTGCTATAGCCATTGATACAATGTCCTCTATGTGAACCTTTAGTTGCCCCTGTGTATCCTGTGCTATCTTAGAGATAAAAGCTTGTGCTTCTTCTGCATCAACAACATCTTGTTTTAACACTACATGGGCTGTTTGTTTAGCACATAGCTTGTTTTCCCTTTCTTTTATAGCACCTTTTAATTGGTCTAATTTAGTTTTATACGTCCCAATCATATGCTTCTAGTTCCTCACTGATTACCTCTATTTTTGCATCTATTTTAACATCCTTGGCTTTCTTTGTAGCGAGTAATGCTTTTGTTTCTTCTAAATTACTACAGCTAAATGTTTTCTCCAAGTTGTCCATGATACCCTCTAGTTTTCCTTTATCGCGACTCACCTGATCTTTGTCACGTTGTATTTGTTTTTTACGTGCTTCCCATGTTCTAGTATCCATTTTGTTCTCCTTCTAAAAATTCTGTTTTGTATTCTTGTTCTTTATAGTATTTCATTATTTCATCAAACTCTGTAATACTTACATACTCTAATAACACTTCTCTTAAATTTATATTGTCAAAAAGTAGTTCTCTGTTTGTTTGCTTTAGTTCTTTAATAGTTGTCAACAACTTTGGAGCACTTGCTATGAGCTCTGCATCTGCTTTGTTAGTAGAGCATTCACATATAACATGATGCCCCATACGCTTTTCTTCGTACGGGTATGAAAACACAGTATAGTCATACCATGGATGATCACCTGAATCATCTACAACGGTGCGTACTAACCATTCTCCGCTTGTTATTTCTTTATGTGTCATTCTATCACCTCATCTATTATTTTAATAATCTTGTTTACTACGAAATCCCCTAGATGGTTTTGTTTCCACCCCATACCCGTCCATGTACGATGTCGATGAATCAAACACTTTATGTCATTTAAAGCTGTTGTTAATTCTGCTATTGTATTGCACTGACTCCTATTTATTCGTGTGAGTTCTGTTATTTGTTGGTGTTGGTAACTTAATCTTTCTTCATCAGTTAAATTCCAACGTCCATCCACTTCTTCACCCATATCAGCAAAAAATTGATCTAGCATTTTACGAGTAAGCTCTGTTTTCATTCTCGTTCCCCCATTTCAACAACCGCTACTTTGTTTAAGAACACCACATTAGTAATACCCACCTCATCTACCCCCATCTCTTCTTTTATAATCTTTGTTACGCCTAACATAACAGATGCAGTAATACTTTTTTGATCTGTGTTTGTATATATCACACCTGTACCACCACCTTTTATACTGTCCTTATATGTGTACGTAAACATATGTCTATATTGTGTTTGCCTCATAACTTCCTCCTATTATTAATATAATCACATTTAAACTGTACAAGAAGCTGTATTACTTTTTTAATCTCTAACTCTTTGCGGTATTGTTGAGACCACACAGAATTATCTATAAAGGGGTTATGGTAGTAGTAGCTATGGCGGTATGCCCCACCAAACAAAAGTATGTTTTGGTCACTTTCTATGAGCTTCTTTTGACTTGGTTGTGGGTTAAAATCAAAGCTCATTACTCATTGCCTTTAATACCAATTCTTTCACTACTTGCCTTACTTTGTTTGTTTTAAATCCTAGCTCCACATTATCACGAAAACTTAATCCTATTTCTGCACTCGTACTCAGACGTTCTACAAAAGCAGTTATACGACTATCACGTGCCTTTTCCGCTATTAAATATTCTTGTACTACGTTGTCAATAACTATAGGGGCTTCAAAACCTGTTACTACTCCATCTTCATAAAGGTAGACTGTGGGAATGGTGTATTTTTTATCAGATTTTTGTCTAAAAAGTCCACCGGGATTTATAAGAGTTTTACCATCATGTTGTAGGTAGAATGGCATATGTACGTCACCACTTACAATCAGTTCGTAATCAAATTGATCTAATAATTCATCAGCCCCTATAGTATCTGTATGCTCTCCCATAAAGAATGGTATTTGTGCTGTAGTCGGATATACTGAACGATGACACATTGCTATACCTGTTCCGTTTGTCATAGGTGTACCAAAAGAGAATCCTGAAATATCTCCTATGATATTATTGTGTAACTTCGTTTCTATATGTTCAATTACTTTTGCTTGATGCATTACCCAATACGTTGATTTACGTAGCCATTTTGGTGAATGATATTGTGTGTCATGCTGTCCATTTATAGTCCATATAGGGAAAAGGGCTTTACCGAATTCTTCTAACAGCAAATTCTCTAATGTTTGATTGTTTGAACCTTTATCAGTTATATCACCTGCAATTAATAATGGGCATTTATTTTCATTCATTAAACCAATTAACCACTGTAGGCGACTACGTGTAGTTTCATACCAATTATCGGTTCTACAACGCGGTCTGTCATCTCTTAGGTGGAGGTCAGAGGCACACAATATTTTCATACTTTCTCCCCTATTACCACAAGCTTTTCTACTTTGATCGTCTCATACCTTGGTATAACTAATGTTCTTTTTAATCGTGTAATTTCCTCATTTACCTTGTTATTATGCTTTACATCTGTACAATTGCATTCGTAATACTTATTCCAATTATCAAATTGACCTGAAACTTCTTTTCCACAAAAAACACAATAATGCTTGTACTTAATCCTAACTACATCGCTCATACTACTTCCTCCACTACTTTCCCAAACCTAAATGATTTAGTAATTGTAACTTCCATTAGCTTACCACCCTCAGGACTCTCCTCAGGCCTTGCATCTTGTCTATCATACCATCCACGTATTTGTTTTAAAGGAACGTCTTTATCAAACACCATCCCTTTTGCTAAACACCCCCATCCATAGTTCTTCCAGTGACCTCCGTCACGTAGTAATTGCCAAGCCTGTTCGTCTTTGATTAGCATATTACGTAAGATTACTTCCTTTGCTCCTATCATCCTATTTCTCCTTTAAATCTCTAACAGGATTTATAAATACAGTGCCAGTATCCCAATCAAACCCATTGAAAACACCGCCAATTGCTATTGAAGCACTAGCCCCTATAGTTACTTTATTTACAATGGGTATTACTACATTCCAATCGGGGTGGCACTGTTGTAATAACTTTATTAACTCATGCACTTTCATACTATTTCTCCTTCAATTCTCTGTCCACAGGTTGGGCACGTGTCCCCAAGACTCGCTATTAAATCTACTATCTCCGATTCTTTCTCTTTTCTGGACTTAGTTGATGCTACCACACTTTGTATGATCTTGTCAAGTACTGAAATCTCTTCTTTTATCTTATTGGACTCAGTAAACAATGTATCAAGCACAGTTGTGTCTACATCAAAAGCAGGGGTTAACTGCAATACATCTACTTGTGCCAGTAATGATTCTAGTAACTTTATTTCTGCGCGTACTTCTTTGGACTCATCAAACATCTTATTTATTTCATCTATGTTTATAGTGGCTACCCAACTCGTTTGTTTTATAGCTTCACCCAACTCTTCTACGTCTTCAATACAATCAAGCAATACACTCATGTCCACATTGTTTTTGTCTTTATCAGCAAACAACGTGTCCAATTCTTTTAATCTTCTATCCATTAAGTTTATCTGCATTTCTTTTTCAAGCCGTGATTCAATAAAATGTACGTTGTTTATAGCGTCTTCAAGTACTACTATGTCTTTTCTTATTGACACTTGTTTCTCACACATAAGCTCATATAGCTCTACACTATTCTCTATGTCTGAAATGTCAATACCACTTAATTCCTTCTCTAGTACCTCTATTTCATATGCCAGACTTTTCTCATTTCTCTCTAGTTTCTGCTTGTAAGAGATTATTGCCCGTGTAGTGCTGTCTATGTCATCAAGCTTCACTATTTTGTTGAGCATACGAGCTACTTCACCACTTGTTTCTGTAAGCAAAAAAGGAGCATCTAGTTGAAATTGTATGTTTATGGGTTCAAAGTTAAGAGCATCAAGTACCTCTTGTGGTACACTCGTGCCAACAGCTTCTAGTTCGACACCATCTACAGTGTAAGTGTTCTTGAGCCCCATCTTATATCGCTCTACAAGGTGCTCAGTGGTTTCAATAGTTACGATACAAGGTAGAGTTTGTTTAGCTTTCTTGTCGTCTATAACTCCATTTTTATCAAGTTTTGCCTCTTTAGCCCAATTGCTGATAAAACTATTACCAAGTGGGCGATTAGTAGTTATCCATTTCAGTGCTCGTATACAAGCCGTTTTGCCCGCATCAGTCACCCCTACTACACAGGTCACTCCTGATGTGAAATTAAAGGTATTGTCTTTGTGGCTTTGAAAGTTTCTTAATCGTATGCTTTTAATCATTTGGTATATCTGTAGGTAATATAATATTAATTGGGGTTTCGCATGACTCTATTAACACCCTGTCTTCTCGTGCATGTAACCCATCCATCATTTCCTCAATATATGGTTGTAAACGTGGATACTTTTTCTCTTCTTCAGTCATTATACCCCTGTTTTCTTCCATAGTCACTACAGCGGTAGATACTACTACTATGTCGTTTATTCTCTCTTCAATACTCACTCCAATATACAATTCACTCATAATAATCCTCCTATTAATAAACCAAGCCCTGTACCTATAACAAATGACAACACAGGTATAAATATACTTGGCTTTGTTGGTTCTATAAAATTATACACGATCTGGTTTGGAATGTCAATAACATAACTGAACCCACTATGATGTATCTTTAACCCATCTGCGTAATTTATTGTTAAATCTGTCTCAAACAGCACATAATCTACACGAGGTAGTACTATTTGTGGTACTGTGTGCTCTAAATAATCGTAGTCAATAACAATGTCTAATAAAGTGTCGTAACCAATACTTGCTACATAGTTATCTGCTTGCTCTGTAGTAAGAGGCTCATATGCATATAGCATGTCTGCAACACATAATAACACTATTACTAATATAATTATTATGCCTAGTTTTCTATATTTCATAATTTCTCCTATTCTGCATGTAGTACAAAAACTTCTTTCTTTAAGGATAATTTCATGGGTTTTGTATTGAAAACTTTAAACTGCTCATCAATTTCCTTTTCACTCATGCCTTCATTGTGTTCACTAATAAAAGCTAAAGCACTTTCAAGTGAATTAAATGAGTTCATCCCATGTCCCCCCATTTCCTCATAATCATAATCATAATATACGTAATAATTATCGTTTGTCTTCATAATTTCTCCTTATAGTTTTCTTCCGCACATTGGACATTCAAAAACGATCTTAGTTTTGTGGTCAATTAAATTTACTGGCCTTATATCTCTTGGATATATTCCATATCTATAGTATGAAACCGGCGGGTGTTCAAATAAATTTACTGGATGGGGATTCTCTTCTATTACCGGTTTTCTCATAAACTTTTGTCCATCGCAATATTCACACATAATTTCTCCTATGTGTACAATGTATCAAGTACTATGCCACTGTCTAATAGCATATCATTGAAATTATTTCTCATTGCACTAATACCATCTCTATTTTCAGGATTCACTTTTCTTTCTTGTGTCCTCAAATACTCTCTAAAATCATGTATAAATGCAAAAGCATCATCTACATGGGCTACTCGTTGTAACTTCTCCACCCTGTCATCATCACCTATTTCTAATCCAATCATCATTTTCATAATTTCTCCTTATCTCACCATTCTGTATTATTTGTTTTATACTTACTTCGTAGCCATCCCATAAAGAATCCCAATCCAGTACATGCTATTGCTACACCTAGTACTTGCCATACTGTTGCTATTGATTCCATAACTGCTCCTCTATACGTGCTTGTCTACTCATTCTGATTACCCAATCGATAATAATATAAGGGATTAAAATAGGGGATAAAATTGTTATTGTTATACTCACTATTATTAAACACAATAGTGCCATAATTACTTTAGTTATAAATACTAATGAATTCATTCTTCTTCCTCGTTTTCCATAATAGTACGCATTGCATTATATATAGCACGAGTCATTACATCATGAAGGTAGTCTAACACATCAATAGCACGTTCTCCATTTGTCTGTTTTCTTACTGCCATATCTTCTACCAACACAACTAAGTCATTTGCAAGCCAATCACGATCAATTCCACTCATTACTTTCTCCTTTTTCTTTTTATATACAAACATCTATTAGCAGGAGGTGTGCGTCTGAAACATATAGTTTTATGTACACCTGCTATTTTACGTAATTGCCGTCCTTTATAAAGAAAATGTCTGTTGTCCCAATCACGTGTGTCTATAAATTCTTCAACATAATCTTCAAAGAAGGGGTAGTACTCTATTTCTGTTATTGAAAGTTCACGTAGGTCATCCATATACTCAGTTGACACACAGTCTGTAAACCCATAAATATCACTGCTGACTGCTTGTTGCCCATATGTATTACTTAATGGTGCAGGTGGTTCAACTATAAACCATTCACCAAACTCTGAATTATAGTTATAGTATGTCATATCTGTACTCATGTTATCAGACACGGATGGTACACTATTAAGTGTTTCAGTAACTACCGATACAATACTTTCTGTGTGGTCTGCGTTCCAACTAGTTATCACAGCAACTCCCATATTTTATCAGCACTGAGTGGATAAGGATTTTCAACAATATTCTCACTTAGTTCTTTTAAATACTTACCAAACTCAGTACATTGCTTACAAACAACTCGTCTTTTGTGTCCTCTGAATTCCTGAAGGCAGTAACTACATTTACAATAATAGTTACCATTTTCATGTTTGAAGTCTTCAGGAAAATCCCTTGCTGTTATTGGTGGGTTAAATGGGTTCATATTACTACATAACCCCCATGTCTATCGTCCCATACTCACCTAAATTCAGAAGAGGGGTGGTTCTAATTTTCCATGTTTCTCTGTTTTCATTCAACCATTTAATTCTACGTGTTAATTCAGGTAAATGCTGTGAGACAAATTCAAAGTCCCCATCACTTTTAGCTCGTCTTGTCATAGCTTCTAATAAATCAACTACGCGTTGCTCCTCAACAAATGTTTCAGGAACTACCCCTATTTCTGGTCTTTTATATTCTGTATATTTATGCGCCATCTTCTTCTTCCTTATTATACTCTATTGATAAATTAAACTCTAGTTCAGCATATTCCCATTTTTCTTGGGCTGATAAATGTTCATAGTTTGATTCATAATAGTCTAGTTTATCTAGTAACTGGTCTAATCCTACTTCATTAATTTCCATTTCTTCCTCCTATTATTAACCTAAATACAGCTTACACTATTTACGCTTTTGTGTCAATGCCTCTTTTGCACTATTAACTATTGGTTCCACATTTTTCCTGTCAATTACTTCATGCCGTATTTCTGGACGCACTACATCTACCTCTATTTCGGTGCTAACACTACTCTGTTCGCTTGTAGCCCCTTTCTCACTTGTAGTGGTACTTGTGCTCGTCTTTTCGTTTTCAGGGGCGTCAACCGCATCCTCATACGTTGTAACCTCACCGGGACGCAATACAATGGCATCACCTATTGTTGTTTCAGGTGTGTGCCCAATACCTGATACTTTTTCATCTTTATAAGGAGGTGGCACAGGTATCTCCGTCTTTGTTTCTTTGTCTACAATAACATCACCTTTCTTTTTATACCCGTGATCTTTGAGAAATGCCCACTCTTTGATATTGGTAAACAACTCAGCACTTCCAAACTTATTAAGTGTTGTAACCGTGATTATCCCTATAATTATGACACCTAGTACGCCTATAACGTACTTGCCATAGGTAATAAACCATTTCACTATTTTAGCCCATACTGCTTTCCAATCTATTTTCATGTTTTTAACCCCGCTTTTTGTATTCCGTTAAAACGTGTCCACAACAGGTTTTCCTTAGTATATTTAGTCCAGTGTTTCGTCACCGCTTGCACGGCTTCATCAAAAGTAGGGAATCTACCATAGGGCGTATAGTCTAATAACCAAAACTTGCCTTGGTATTCAGCAACGCATACTACATGTGAATCACGTGTTACATGGTCTTTTGTAGTAACCACTACTTCTTGAGGAAGGTGCCCATTACACCTACACCACAGGTAGTATATACGAGCCCAATTTCCACAATCTCGCCCCACTGATAGCGTACTAAAGAATTGATTGGGATTGTCATAACTGAAACTGTGATCTAGTAAACCACCAAGTGGGTCAGACCCATATTCATACTTATTTATAAAGTCACTAAACTCTTTTAAAGGCAAATGTTTTACTGTATCCCATAGAGTAGATTTTGTAGGATTTATCTTTTCAAATATCTTATTTAATTTGTGTTCTGTGTGTGGTCGGATTAGTTTTACATATAATAAAAATAATAACTTTTTCATTTCATCTCCTTAATAACTCTACTCATAATTAGCACTGAGGAGAGGACACCTACGTTCTGTGTATTTGTTATTTATGTACCCATAGTGCAAGAACCCTTCTGGCTTAATAAATATATTGTGTGTAGTAAAAGAAACAGTATTATTTAATTGGTCTAGTAACTGTCCATTTATATTAATCATGCCATTTGATAGCGTACATAACATTTTTCCATCTACAGGACGTGTGTGCGTATATAAGAATTCAATGCCTTCTATGTTAACAATATCTTTAAAAGTTCTGTAAGAATTAGAGGGTACCCAACTATGAGTACAATAACCTGTCCTTGTTGCTGGTTCTTCATTCCACACACATCCGCACAGTTCTCCTTTTAGAATTGTCTTTTCTGATAATGTTTTTGCAAAACTATGTAGTATTCGATTATTGCATTTTTTTGTGTGTATAGCCTTTATTTTTGCTTGTTCAGCTCTAACTGTCTTTACTACTGCTAATACTTCTTCCCATTCAGCTTTATCTACTCTGATCTTTTTCATTCAAAATACCTCCATCTAGCAATATCCTGTCCTTCCATGTCACGCATATTGCATAGCCAACAATAGGGTTTCTTATTATTTGACCATTCATCTGCACTACTATATACATGTTTCTTTTCGTCACTTTCGGGCAGTTTAGCTCTATCTGCTTGTGAAAGACCAAAACGTATACACCCAATATCTGTATTTTTTTGATAATTATTATATCCATAAATGTTGTTATTTGGTATATCTACTAGAACATATATACCTTCAGGGGGCAATTCATCTTCTACATGTACCCATGGACTATACCGTACAATAGTTAATGACTCTTCACCATAACCACCTTCACGCTTCTGTTGTATTAACCACATATGATTTGGTAAATAATCATCACCATCCCACTCTTCATTCTCTTTTTCTTCATTATAAATGTTTAATACATATAATGGAGTCCCGTCACAATCACGTGTGTGCTCAACAACAAACAACCGCACACCATCTTCAAGCTCAACAAGGCTACTTATGGGTATATTGTGTTGTGTTTCTAAATTATTTTCTTTTATTGTTTTACCATTTGCTTGTACAATGTTATGTACAATCACTATTGTTGGGTTCATTCTACTTCCTCCTGTTCATATTTTTTTTTAATAAAGCGAATTGCTCCTTACTCATATCATACTCCCCCTCTTCTGACCCACAAGCAGGACAAGAATGACATATAAAATACCCTGTTTCCCAATCCCCATCTTCATATGTATTACATTCTTCTATTTTAAAGACTTTTTACATTCATCACATTTCCATATATCACAGGATGGTGGATTGTTTTCTAATGTTACTGATTTTACAAGTTCTGCTAAATTTAGAATCATACTTCCTCCCACTTTTCTTCACCACAATAAGGACATACAAGTTTTTGTTTTAGTACTACATACCCATGCTCATGCATTAGTTCTATATGAGGGGAATTACTACAATAGTTATCATCCCATTTTAAATCCATTGTTTTCTGCCAAATGTGGTCATGTTTTGGTGGATACTCTTCTATATCTTTTTTAGGTTTTTCCATAAAGAAATCCCACCCATTCTCCGATATGTGAACCTTTGCATTAGGTATTACTTTTACAGGTGTATCTATTTTTATTTGTGTAATTTCATAATTACTAATTGGCACTTTCATTTCTGCTTCCATTTTCTTTGCTACGTGATATACTGGACTTTTTACCATTATATCTGGATTAAAATTAGTTTCTCCAAATGTATTATCTGCTCCCATTTGATTCTTCCCTATCTACCCATCCCGTACTATGACAAGTAGTGCAAAAATGTCCACCCATCCTACCGTTTCTCCCAATCACAAAACCATTTCCACCGCAATCAGTGCAGATAGTTTGTGGTGTAAACACCTGTGAATCACTTACACCATCATAGTTAACCATTTCTTCTGCTATTTCTAAAAACCCAACTTCAGCATCTTCTATATAAAAATAGATACCCTCATCAAACAATACTTGAGTTTCTATTTCAAAGAAATTAGCTATTTCTTGCGGTGTACGTTTTTTCATTTTACTTCCTTCTCTCTTTTTGGCTCTATTTCTGCTTCTAACGCTTTCTTCTCAGCTCTTAACACTCTTATTTCTGCTTTAAGCTCTGTTCTATGGCTCTCCTGATACCTTATATCATTCAAATCCTCTATAGCCTTTTCCATTCTGTTTGCACGATACTGAAGTTCTTCAATCAACCCTTCCATGTAACTATAGTTGTGGGTTTTGTGCATGGTTCTCATGTCTTCTAGGATACTGCACAAATACCTAGTAGAGTATTTACTGTTTATTACATCATGTTCTGTCATTTTGTTCTCCTTTATGTGCTTTTATAAATCTACGTGTTGTTGCATTTCTCAGTTTTCTGGGGATTACAAAAGCGCCACAAGTAACTTTTATAGTGTAGTATGCGGGGATACATTTGTGTATTTTGTGTTTTTTAGCTGTGAGGTACGCCCCCTTATAGTACACCATGTGTATATCATTGGCATAGTTGTCTGTACCAACAATCACACTCATCAGGTTATACGCTTCTTTAGCTATCATTTCAATTCTCCTTTTATCAATTCTCCTTCTCCATCACAGGTTTCACAAGGTAGCCAACCGTTAACACAGTTGGGGTCACGACAACAAGACATACTATCTATATGATGTGATTCGTGCCCACACATAACTATTCCTGTTCCCTCACACTCAGCACATTCTACTTTCATAAATAACTCTTGTACACAATCACTGAAAGTATGATAAATCCCATAGTAAACAGTATACTTATACTCGTCCACATAGGTATTACAGCAGTAACTCCAAGAACAGTAATCCATACAATAACTCCCGCTATCGCACAAGCAAGCACTATCATCCCAAGTGTAATTACCATTGCCATTAATACATTTCTCATTTCAATTCTCCTTTGATACTATAGTTAAAGTTCTGGCTTCTTCATCAAAAAAGTAATCCCCATCTTCTGCTTCAATAAAGTTTTTGAAATTGTCTTCATAAAGGAATCCACAGTTAGGGATGTACCCACGTATACCTAAACAGTCGTTGAGAACACATTGTCTACAATTATCCCTTGGTCTACTGATTTGTTTTACCCTCATCTTACTTTAGTTCTCCTTTTCTCTTCTCCCAATACGTTACCTAATCGCTCTGATACATCTTTCCGTGTTTCATCTAAATAATGAATAATGGTTTTGTGCTTTGAATCATCTAGTGCCCATTTTAGTGACTCAGCATTACGTAACTGTTTTAACTCATGTAGCTTATTTCCTAAATATGCTTGTTCTGTCATTTCAATTCTCCTTTTATATGTACAAACTTTCCGTTACTATTCATCTGTGTAATAGTATACAGACTTCCGTCTAAATAGTCAAGTAGTAAAAGCTCTAAATACATAGCATATATTGATTGATCAATGAAATCCAAGTAAAGTCTCATATCAAAAGAACGTGGGTATGTATATTTCTTTTTTCTCATCTTAACACTAGATGGATACACACTCATATTAGGTTCTGTGTAGTGACTCGCTAGTACATCTAACAAGTGACCTTTAGCAACGGTGTAGTACCTTCCCTTGGCATTAAATATTTCCCATGTATTGACAACAGGTAAAACGAATACATCCTTTGCTTTTATTTCACCCCCCTTATAATATGGGCAATGTCCTTCAATGATTTCTACATCCTTTTTAATACATTCATCAAACAACCAGAAATGACAATCAACGCTTTTACAAATCATGTTACCCTCCTATTTTATTGATTACATAATGTTTGCACTCGTCTCCAAAATCTAGGGCAAAATGTACATTAATAATATTATCCCATACTATCGCCATAGGAGTTATGTAGTTATTATGCACTACATCACCAACCATCTGTACTTCAAACATGGGAGACACTTCATTCATATCCATAAATAGTAGTTGGTCATCTTTTAAATACGGAGTAAATACTACCGTGATTTTCTTACCCACTGTCACCACGGGTTCCATCATTAAGAGTGTGCGTAGCCCGTAGTCCATACCCAATACCCCTAACACATTGTGCATCATTTTGTTATTGCAGAAAATAGTTACAGGAGCTTTGCTGTTTCTTTCTGTTATAGCCTGATCTATTAAACCTCTATTTAACTCTATCCCACCTGCACAGATACTGTTTGTAGTTATACTCGCTGTTGCTCCTTTTGCATCTACAGTAGTACCGCAAATACCCGTGAGAGTACGCCCTGTACCGTGAAGACTAACGTATTCCATATCTTTTATAATCTTTTGTAACATAGGTTTAAAATAAAGTGCATCAAATTGAGGTAAGTGGTTTACATAGTGTTGCATTCCTTCCTGTGTTGTGGTCAACAACGTATTACTCGTCTCCCAATTTACTTGGCTCAGTATTCCATTTGTACGGGTTTTAATCTCTGCTATCAGTTCTTTGTAAATATTTGTTATTTTCATTTTATACTCCTAATCACACTTACTGCTTCCACATTGAAGACATTTTGAACAACCGCCTTCAAACACCATTTCACCACCACAATCAGCACAAACTACTTCTCGCTGTACCACTAGTTTTTCACTAGATAAATACTTCTTTAGTACTCGTGCTACTCCTTTACTAAATGTACCAAACAACGGTGTTTTATCAAGTTGCTCTATCACAAACTGTAGGGGTACATTGTGCCGTAAACTCATGGATACCATACGTCCTAGTGCTCCATAGTTATGATTAAACACTTTACTTATATCGGTTATTACCGTAGTATCATCAAGCACCAAATTATAGACCCCACTTCTTTTCTTGTGAATTACACCTTTTTGATGCCCCCCAAGTTTTAATTGTTTATCAGGGTCATCAGTTATAAATATTTCATAGGGGGAATTCTCATATAACCCCACTAATGCTACTAACCGTTGTTTTTGTACTTGTATTGTATATATGTCACAGGGCAGGTCTTTAGGGCGTTTAATAGCATGGCGTTCTTTTGTTGTAGTTGTTAAAAACACACCAGTTTTTGAACCATCACGATATACAGCCACTGCTTTTAATTTGTTTAGCCACGCACTCATATATACTTCTTCTACATCTTTAACAGTAGCTGATGCAGGTAGATTATAGGTAATGGAAATAGCACTATCAATATACTGTTGTATAACCGACATCATTTGTATTTTGTCAATACTATTTACATCATGTGCTGTCGCCCACCATGCATCAGCAGTTATTTTATCAGCATTTTCTTTCGTTAGTTCTAGCCCACATGTATCTAGCATTTCTCTTACAGCGTGATTAAACACATACCACTCTTTCCATTCATTTGTTGTTGCACGTTCTCGCCTTGTGTAGTACTTTGCGAAGATTGGTTCAATCCCACCACCACCTGCTTCAACAACTTCTGTTACCGTTCCGTTAGGTGCGATTGTTGTTTTACATACATGGGCTTGAAAATCTAGGTGACGGTCTTCTATCAATCCCTTAGTTAACAAACTTTGTACAAAAGGCGATTGTAAATACTTTTGCTTGTCATACAGGGGAAAAGATTTACCATTTGTTTTAGCTATCTCATAGGATGCCTTGTAACTCTCTCCTGCGAGTATCCCAAACAATGTGTGACAGTGATCAATAGCAGTTTCAGAAGCGTATACTACACGGTTCTGTATAAAATAATCAGCAAGCCCCGTGACTCCCAATCCTATTCGTGGCATAGTTACTAGTTTTCCCATTTGTATAGGGCTAGGACTTCTATCCATAGCAATTTCTTCAAGCCTAAATGCATCAAGAGTTTTTACCATTATATGAATCAATCGCCTGTACTTAGTTCCCCCATACTCGTGATACTTTGCTAGGTTTATACTAGAGAGTATACAAACGTTGTGGGCATCAAGGTATTGCTCACTGTTGCCTGTTATTATGCCTGAATTGACCATAAATTTAGAAGTAGAGGCTACATGTGTACAGTACACTTTATCTGCTTTACCTTCCAACTTTTCTATACCAGCTACCCTGTTATACCTAAAAGAAGGTGTACGAGAAACGGTTCTGTCTTTAAAGGCAGTTATTCTTTCAAACGAAATTAGTTTAGACATTTTTATTGCATATACTTGTGGGACAGTGATTCTCCAAGTTGGGTTAGACATAAATGAATCCCCTCTTATTTTGCGTATGCCCCCCTTATTTCCTGCGGATAATTTACCATACACACCCATTGTAGATAAAAGTCGCAATACATCTATTAAAAACTCCTTATGTACTGATGTTAGTTGGTACCCAAATCCCTTAGAGCTATTCATGGCTGTGCCGTCTGCGTCAAACAATCCCGCAATTAATTCTGTTTTAGAACGCTTATCCCAATTGAACACATCATTAGGTAAATTGTGTTTGTATTCACTTGCCCATTTGTATAAAGAATTTCTTTCTCTTGCTACAAGCCCTGTTATATTAGCCCTTTTGTTACCTGATGATTTAAACTCTTGCATTATACACTCGGTATTAGTGGTTTTATATGTGTTTGTTACCTCTATTTCATAAAGGGACTCCTTAATTTTATCAAAGCACATATACTTTGGGGCATACAACCACAGAACGGGCTTTGCTCCTGTTTTGTGCCCTAAATCATGTATATTACCATCTCCTAGTAGAAACCCTTTTAGATATGCACCATCTTCCCTATGTTGTCCATAGTAAATTGCATTTTCTAAATTGTACTCTAGTGTGTCATTAACAAGTAGTTCATTGGTTCTTTTTACTTCTCTATTTTCTGTAAAGAATCGGTGCTGATCTGTGACATCAAACCACACTCCGCTAGAAAGTGTTACTCGGTAAATGGGTTGGTCACATCCTGTTACTTCAAATGTGTTGTTTTCAACCCAATTAGTACCGTCAAATATACGTACTAATTTATTTACTAAATCTTGAATAGGGTATACCCCCTCTCTTGTAGTAATTAAAGTAGAACCCACAAAACTACATGCATTTGTACTTACTATAGGTGTACCAAGGTAATCACTATTTGATTGTTTTCTGGCGGTATCAATAAATTGTAATCCGGGGTCGCCACTCTTCCACGCATGTTCTGCAATCATATGAAATAGTTTTACCGCACTCATCTTTTTGCTTACTGTTTCGTACTTATTTGTGTAGCGCATCTCCCATTCTTGATTAGTTGCTACCGTGTTCATGAAATCATCAGTAATATGTATGCTTATGTTAGCGGTTTCTAGTATCCCTTCTTCATCCTTAGCGGTAATAAATTCAGGTATATCAGGATGACTTATGTTTAGTGAAATTAGTGAAGCCCCACGGCGTCCTTGCTGTGCGATAACACTTAAAATGCCGTCAAGTGTACGCATGAAAGAAACTGCACCTGTACTTGTGTTTGCTGAATTATGTACGGATGACCCTCGTGGACGCAGTTTAGATAAATCAACACCCTCTCCTTGACCATATGCAGAAAATTTAGCCCACCAATACCACATATCTGCAATACTTTCTAAATCGTCTGTGGGCTGTGCTAACGTGGTACAGTTTATCGCTGATACATTATTGGGATTACAAGCACTACGCCACAATCCTCCTGCTACCCCCACCCATTGACGACAGATAGCTTCATCTAGCTCCTCAACTACTTCAGGATAGTACTTACCCACTACTGTTAAAACCCTGTTTATAGCATCTCGTATAGTGGTGTCTGAAGGTAGCATGTATTTTGCTGAAAATATGTTTTTGGATAGCTCTGTGTTAAATGCTAAATTATTAGTATGATTCATAGACGTCCTTTTTTGTATTAAAGAAGCAGTAAACACTGTGTTTGCTTCTCCATATCATTGCAATTATTCTTTTCACGAAATATCCTTTAAAAATGGGTTTTCTTTTAATTCATCTGTTAGCACTTTTACCCCATTTGACGACCACAAACTTATACGTGGTATTTCATTACCTCGTGCTAAAATTTTCAACACTTCTTCTACATTGTCTATGTATATAGGGGAGTGTACTCCATCCATTTTTAGTTTATCACATGCAAATTGTGCATGTGTCATCATACGCGGAGGTTCTTTGTTGTAGCTTTGGGCTATCCGTCTGATTTGATCAAATTGATGCCTATAGCACACCATTACACCTCCGTGAGCTATAGCTTCCAACGCCATTGTGTGTGTCTTTCCTATTGCTATTCCTCTTGCATCTACTATCATAAT
>Ga0208647_1000179_pt1 | contig 24117 bp, 33 predicted proteins | sample AntAceMetag02UKA_FD_184765 | JGI IMG/M metagenome (GOLD analysis project Ga0208647, IMG submission 184765) | Saline lake microbial communities from Ace Lake, Antarctica - Antarctic Ace Lake Metagenome 02UKA (SPAdes) (version 2) | ecosystem: Environmental > Aquatic > Non-marine Saline and... | reverse complement strand
TGACAACGACATTGGCCTTGCAATAGAACCAAAGAATCAAGTTGTCGACAAACTGATAACTACACCGCAAACAGGTAGAGAAGTAAACATTCAAGTAGTACAGGACGAACCATTACCAATGACAATACTAAATATTTTTCCTGAATTTACGATAAACGCTATATAGGGGATAAGTATATGATTGAAATTAGACCATTTTCAAAAATAACAGATTTTGATGATTTGAATGAGTTTACAGACGGGCAGGGATTTCCACGTTTTGACCCTCGAATTTTGCCTACTATTGGCGTTTGTGTTTATGATGACAATAAGAAACTATGCTTTGCGTGGCTCTATTTAGAAAGCTCTACAGTTTTTGCAATAATTGAATGGACAATAACTAACCCTGAAAATACGCCAAAAGAAAGCTATAAAAGCTTACAGGTTGCCGTAAAACATCTTACAGGAATAGCTTTGAAATTAGGATATATCAGAATTATGACAAGTTCTAATAATAAAGGATTAATTAGAATTTATGAAAAAGCGGGCTTTATACAAACAGATGAAAAAGTAACACAATTATTATATAAGGAGTAAGGCTATGCCCTTATTTACAGCTATAGGATTAGCACTTGGACTAACAGGAACATGGGCGTTATTAGCAGGTATTGGAACTGTAGGGGCGGCCGCAGGAAGTGTTGCTTCGGGTATTACTGGTGCTGTAGTTGGTGGAGTACAGGGAGCACAACAGGCAGAATATCAAGCTGAAATGGCTGAGTTTAACGCTCTTCAACAGCAAAGACAGGCTAATTATCAGGCAGAATTACAACGCAATGACGCATTTATATCAGAGCAAAAAGCTAATCAAGCTCAACAGGTAGCACTACAAAACGAACAATCTGAACGAGGTAATTTACGCAGACTTCTCGCAAGTCAGGAAGTGGCTGCCGCTGGTGCTGGTTTAGCAATGGAAGGTAGCCCACTTGAAGTAATGGGATTGACTGCTATGGAAGGTGAAAAACGTGCACTGTCAATACGCAGACAGGGTGAAGTTGATTGGCAGGAAGCAGACTTAAATGCTAGAAATGCAAAGACAAATGCACTTATGCTTGAACAGCAGGGCAAAGATGCAGTAACAGTCGGACAAATGCAATCTCAATGGGCTCAACAACAGGGGTCAATGGCTTGGGTTCAGTCAGGACTAGATATTACTGGTGCAGTTGGAAGCGGAGTTGGAAGTGTTGCAACGCTTGCAACTAGTTCAAATAAAACACCACAGCCAAATATGCCAAATACAGGCATAAACAAATGGAGTGTAGGAAATAACTTTTCTAATGAGGTTTCAAGTATTATGACAAATCCATACACAAGCATGTTGCCGAAATCAAACTTTAATTTTTCGGAGTAATATAATGCCAAAGTTACAGATTTTAAATGATAGTCCATTAAAAGGGCAAGTAACAAAAGCTCAACAGGGTGGTATGGCTTCAGGTGTCACGTTGATGCCTAATATGCCTAATATAGGTACGCCTGACATTACGCCTGTTCAGCGTGGTATGAATAGTATTCAGGCAGCCGTTCAATATGCGGGTAAAATGCAGCTTGCCGAAACTAAAATAAACGCATCGGATTATGAAAATACTGTAGCCACTGCGATTTATGCTTATGATGAAAAGATAAAAATGAATCCTAATGTGGATGATTATACAAAAGAATACGCAAAACTACAGGAACAGGTATCGAAAATAGGGAAGAATTATACTCCGCAAGTTCAGGGATTTGCACGTTCAAGTATTGATAATAAAATGGTACGCTGTTCAGTTCGTACAGAAGTTCATACCAGAGCACAGCGAGTGCAGAATTTACGCAGTACAGCGGATGCACAAAATGCTCAGATAGTAAAAAATGTAACAATGATGACTAAAGATGTAGCTTTTGAGGCTGTTGATAAAAACATTGATTTACAGGCTTCAACTATGATTATACCTAGAAATGCAGCTCCGCTTAAAAAAGCTATAGCATACAAGGATATTGAGCAGCAACTTGTGAATAACATGCTGAATAGTGAATACCTTTTAGACGTTACGAAAATGCGTGATGATATGGATAACGATAAGACATATCCAAATATAGGAAAAGCTGGTAGGCTTAACGCAAAAAATAAGCTGACTAAACGCATTGAAGTACTCAGAAAAGAAGATAATAAAAAGATTATACAATTACTCCCTACAGGTAATTTTGATAAGAACGAAGTGGATGCGTGGGAAAAAAATAATTTAGTATCAAAAAAACTGGCAGACAATCAAAGACGTATAGTGGCTCATGGCCTTCCCACTCCTGAAAACACTAAAGATATGAGTGTCAGAAGAGATGTTGAAAATGACTTGGGAGATTCAAACCTGATAATAGACAAGCTTCTGAATAGCAGAATTAATGCAGAACAAGCTCTTAATGAAATTCATTCTTTATACATACCAGAAAAATGGCGTGACAGCTTATTGGAACAGGTGAAAATTATAGGTTCAGATGCGTGGAAAAAGGGTACACCAGCACTAACGCAGTATTTAGAGATACTAAAAAATGTTCACGAAAATAATCCTAACATTTTTGGAGATACGACAGGAAAAAGAGAAGCGACTTACGGCAGAGCGGTACAAGAGTTGGTTTTATGGGCTAACACGTCTAAAGATATGCCCCCTGAAGAAATGGGTAAGATGTTTGATAGCTGGGTAAATAAGAAATATAACTGGAAATATTTACAGAATAGTATGGCTAATATAGCAATGGGATTGCCTTATAAGCCTGCGGAAAAAGAAAAAGGATTTTGGAGTAATTTTTTTGGTAATAGGGATTGGAGCGGAGACGAACTGGAACGAACATGGTGGGGATGGAAGGAAAAAGAATAAATTATGTATCCTACAAACGAAAAATTAAAAACTTTCTTTGACAGGAATACCATTGACACTAACAAGCAAGGTATTAATCAATACTTTGGTGATAGTGAGAATATGCTTGTGGATATGAGCAAAATAAGTTCTCCTGATATGAGCGATACGCAACATGAACAGCGTGTGGCAAACAGCCTTAAACTTTCAGAAACCTATGGAATAACTTATGGTGATGCTTATAAATCATTTCCACAGTGGGCTAAACATTATTGTGGTTCGGAAAAAGATGAAGACGTATACAGGGCAATTTCATTAAGCTACTTTCCTGAAGAAAAAAGCCCATTACCTGAAGCAAACACACTTTTTAACTTATTTTCTCCGAGTGATGAAGCACCTAAAGAATCGCAAGTTGATGCAACTGCATTTGAAGCAGTCGGGCAGTTCGCCTTTGATTTTATGGAAAGTTCAGTTGGCGGTGCTTATAGATTATTAGGGCAACCTGAAATGGCTAATGAAGCAGTAAAACGTATTGAAGCTTATAGACCTGAACTTTCTTCGCAGACACAGCAAACTTTAACTTCTGATGAATGGGCGGCCGACCCACGTTTTTGGCTGTATCAAGGTACAAGTTTGGGGATGCAAATACTTCCGATTGTTAAAACGGCACAGATAGCAAGTTCAATTCCTTATGCTTTTCAGCTTGGAGCTAAGGCAGCAAAGGGAATGGCTTACGCTAATTCTGTTACAGCAACGGCTTATTATATCGCTAATCAAAACGGAACTCAGGCAGTATCAGAAGCCCAGCAGAAGGGCATAGAAGAAGAAAAACTTAATAACGTATATACAGAAACATTTGTTCCATCCTTATATATAAACCTAGCTGCTAATGCTTTAGGTTTTATGACAGGTCAGTTTGGTGAAGGTGCAAAGGGAATTAAGAAACTTGCAGGAAAAGGGCTTGGTGGATTTTTAGCAGGTGCAGTTGGAACAGAGGGTGAATTAAGAGAGCAGGAAGCTCAGGAAAAAGCTATTGCAAATAATCTTGACGTAATGATAAAAACCTTGCCTTGGTGGAGGCCGAGAACTTATGAAGCCCTTATGGGTGATGATCCTGAAAAGTTCAAACTTGCGACTATTGCATTTATTGGTGAATCTGTTGGTGATTCTGTTGTAGGCCATATTATAAGTACTTCTCGTTCACAAGGCGACAGAGTATTACAGCGTATGTACGACACCGCAAAACAACAGTATGGCAGTAAATATATAAATAGCTTTGAAACACCTATGGAGTTTGTTACTGACTTTCAGAAGCGTAGTGAGGCAGATTCATTAAAGGCAGCAACTACAATCAAAGCACACTTAGAATCCAAAGAGCAACTTAATACAATTTTCACTCAGGCCAGTCGTGAACTGTACGAATTTGAAGTTATGGAAAAAGAAGGAAAAACCCTGACTACTGAACAGTCAAGAGCGAAGGAAGTAAATAAGGCTATTGATTTTTACAGAAAAAATCCTAAGAAATTACTACAGGATGCAGGGATGGATACACCTACGAGTTATTTGGACTTTGTTAAAAAACATTCAGCACTCTTAAAAGAACATGTTTCAAAAATCAGTATGACTAAAATGCGTTCCGTAGGCAGTGCAATAGGTGAGGGATTAGAAGTTGTCAGCAAGCGTATTCAGTTGTCGGCAAAGAAATTTGTTGATGCAAAGGGTGATTATAATAAATTTAAAGAATCTATGCGAAAAAGTCTCGGTGTTGCGATTGACCCACACTTGTCAGAGCTTTATTCCAACGCAGAGAAGCTTTTAAACAGCGAAGCATTTAAACAGGAAATTAAAGCAAAAGCTCTTTATGAGGTAATGAAAAAGCGTTTCCCTGATTCCTATAAACCCGAGTTGAAAAAGATTTCCGATGCTTATACAAAGCGTACATCAACAAATAACCTGATAGCTTTACAACAGGAAATGCAGGGTGCTGACACAACTAATGAAGCAGGAGTAATTTCAGAACAAGCACAGCCTGAATATAATAAAATGGTTGTTGATGAGTTAAGCTCTTTAGCAAAAACAAACCTATCTGCCAAGGAATCCAAAAGCTATATTGAGAATATTATTGAGCCTATGGCCACAAAAAATATAACTCCTAAAATGATTGGAGAGCAACTTAATTATTTTAATACTACGCAGTTTGAGAAGACCAAGACAACAGCCAAAAAAGCTACCCCATTTTCGGTTGGCAGAAAACAGGGCGTTGTCTCACAGCAATCTAAAATTAAAAACCTACAGGCTGAAGTTGCTTCTTTTATTCGTAGAAATACCGACCTAAATAAAAACTTAGATGCCCTGCGTAAAAAAGCTAACTTCACTAAAAACAAAGAGCAGACCATAGGTGATTTAACTAAACAGGCGAGAGAAGCGTTTAAGGGTATAAAGCTGCCAGCTTCCATCTTAACCAAAATTAAAGACGTAAGTATTGCTACAGAAAAAACCTTTGATAATAAATTAGGTGCGGCCATTAATGCCATTGAATCAGCAAGCAGAGATAAGCGTAATTCTCTAGCCTATAAATCTATTATCAGCTCATTAAAGAAAATAAAAAAAGCTAAATCTACACCACAGGTAATAAAGAATTTAGACGTACCTTCACAGAAAGCTTTAATGGACACTGATTTTACAAATGAAATAATGGATGCTATTGATGAGGGAATTAAAATTTCAGTTGACGAAGCCGATATCCCTAAATGGGTAACAACTGCGATCGACAATCTTTATGGATATTCAGGAAAGAAAAATACAGTTGGTGCAATGTCAGACAGTAAACTTAGGGTATTTGTCGAAGTAATGGACTTTTATCGACAGGTTCGGAATAATCCGCAGAAAGAGTTAAAAGCGAAATTTGAAAAGCTAGTTAATAATGCCGCTTCAAAAATCCACAAGGAACAACATTCATTTTTCAGCAAGCGTAATAAGCTACAAGAACATATTTTTGAACTGCCTGACGGGAAAATTATTAATACTTGGTATCAGGATTATTGGAAAAATTATAATAACTGGATGCTTACACCTGAAGTTCTAATGTGGAAGCTTGATGGTAATAAATATGGTACACTTTCAAAAGTGTTTTCTGAAAATATGCAACATTCAGAATCGCTAAAAGATAGCGTGCAACGTGCTTTCTACGAATTAGATGAAGCCGTATTCGGCAGAAAACGTGAGAAGATTAATGATTTGAAATGGGGGCAGTCCGAACACGAATTTACAGATGCTAATGGTAAGAAGTTTATGCTTAGTAAATACGAAGTAATTAGTATGTATCTTACCGCAGAACAGGAATTGGGGCTTAATCATTTACTTAAAGGTGGAGTAAGACAACAATCTAAAAAAGGTGGGATTTCACATCACAAGATAAACGATGCAACTTTACAGACCATGTATAAGATAATGAACTCTAATACCGATTTAATGACAGTGGCGAGCCACACTAGAGATTCGTACAATATGCTTTCAGCTTACTTGAACGAACGTTCTCGTGGCCTTGTAGGATATGATATAGCAACTGTTCCAGATTACTTTCCGTTATTTGTTTCAAAGGGTGACACTAACGCCTATAACGAAATTTATAAACCCACTACATCTATAAACGACATTAAAGAATTTATGGCAACTACCGCAGCAACTATGAATCCGTACAAACAGCGTGACCAGAAATCTAACAGCCCAATTATGATAGGAAATGCTAGGAATATTTTAATGGGGTCACTGAAAAAGGATTCACAGTATTACGGATTTGCTGAAGCCTATCGTTTAGGGGATGCAGTTTTAAGAAACAAAACTCATGGATTAGAAAAAGCACTTACTAATACATACGGAAGTCAGTCATGGAAAGCTTTAAATCAATTAATGACAGACCTAAAAACAAACAAATATCAACAGACAATGGATTCATGGGTAGGTTCATGTATTAATACGCTAACAAAAGGTGCACTGTCGTTTAATGTTCCTGTTATGTTTATGCAACCAGTTTCCTATAACATTGCTCGTGGAGAAATTGAAACTAAATATTGGAGTAAAGGGCTAGTTAATCTGCCGAAATATATAAAATCAAACCTCGCAACTAAATTTGATTTTATGGGTAAATATTCATCCAACCTGTTTATGAGATATAGAGGGCAGATTGGGTGGAGTGCAGGGGAAGCTTTAGGTAAGATTGCTGATGTGAAAACTAAAGTTGGCAAGGTGGCACAAACAGGTATGAAGGGAATACAGCATAATGACAATGCTACTATATCGGCAATATGGGATGCTGTAACAGCAGAAGTAGAAGCCACACAGCCGACATTAACAGGTGACAATAAATGGGATGCTGTTGCTCGTAGGACAGAGCAAGTCGTACATAGGACACAGCCTACGTTTTACAGAACTGACAGACCTGCCTTGGCTAGAAGTGGAAGTTTTCTAGCTATTTTGACTATGCGTTTCAGTTCACAGTTAATAAAGAATTACGCACTTGAAGTGCAGTCGTTTACTAATCTTGTCCAGAAGCAGAATACAGACATGGCCATGCGGACATTAACATCACTTGGAATAAGCATGGTACAAATAATGTTGATAAAAGCATTAGTAAGTGCTGCTCGCAGGGAAGCTACAGAAGAAATTTTTAATAGTAGGGAAAACAAGGATTTCGCAGAAAATCTTATATCGCAAATGAAAAGTCAATCTCTTGGTGTAGCTACTGCGGCAACAGGTCAGCTTGGCAGTTTATTGCTAGGTATTATTGCACAGACAGGCTATAAAAAAAGTGGAATATCAGAACCGATTTCCTCCGCAGGAGCACAGTTAGTTCGTGGTATACTTGGGATAGGTGAGCTTGGGCTTGATTTCATAACAGAAAAAAGAGATAATCGTGGAAGGTTATTATGGAAAAAGAATTTACCACGAGAGATATATCAGCTTGGCAGGGCTTCATCCTTAGCAAGCGGTGTAGGTGGCGGTGATTTTTGGACACTTGGAAGTTATATGTTATCACAAAATATAAATAAGAGGTAAAGCATGGCTATATCAAAAACAATTTTTTACGACACATTTATTTGTGACGGTGTAACTACGGATTGGAATTTCAACTTTCGTATAAACTCAGAAAAAGAAATGCACTTGTTTCAGGTCTTAGATAATGTTTATACACCATTGGTGTACGGAACTGATTACGAGGTTGTGCGAAATGCCCCTAGCTTGTTAAATGGTGGCATTATAAGAACAAAATTGGCCTATGAAGCACCTTATAAATTATACGCAATTCGTTACACTGACATTACTCAGTTGGAGGATTTTATAGGAAGCGGTGCTTTACCTCCCCAGCAAGTAGAACATGCGTTGGATAAACTCACAGAAATTTGTCAGGAAATATCTAAGATTGCTCGTGAAACAGGAGGTAGCGGGGCTAAAACATTAATTGTTGAATCAGATGATAGCACCGTTCGTCAAAACTCACCATCTGAATATAATGAAGAAACAAAAACTATAACAATAAATCTTTCAGCAGAAGGTGGAAGCCCATCTCCTAACGTTAAAAAATATGTTATAACTTTTGACAATGATGATTTGGTTGATGGAAAGCTACATTTTAATCATGGCTTGCCAACTTTGAATATGGTTCAAACGCTGTTTGACGGCAATAGAAATGAACAGCACATGGACATTTACATGGGAACAGTTGAAGGTGTAATTGACTGTTCTAATGTTACTCCGATAGCAGGAGTATGGAGCTTCACAGCCTTTGCCTCAATGAATGAAGTTTCAAGTGATGACAAAAATCCATTCATCTTTTTCTTTGAAGATAAAGACTTGGATGAAGAGGGAGTAATTACAAAAACACATGAGCTTAACTCAACTAATATATGGTTCAATATTACAAATGAAAAAGGTGAGAGGATTCGTGTAGGCGACAAAATAATTGATGATAGTACAATTTCATTGAATCTTAATAATTTAAGGCCGATAGAAGGAACATATAAAGCAATCGTTGATAGAACAGACCCATAAATAACAATAATAAAAGGAGAAAGTAAAATGTCTAATACAGTACACAATTCAGTTGAAAGCCCAGTATTCGTTCTTAAAGGTGCAGAAGGAAACAAATCACTCGCAACAGATAATAAAGGTCAGTTTGTTGAAACAGATAGCGGAGCTCCGCCTTATGAAGCTAGTTTTTCGGATGAGAGCTTAATTGACGGAAAATTTACAGCAAACCATAAGCAAGGGGTAAAGCTTGTTAATGTTGTTGTGGCAGATGCAGAGGGCAATCTTGTTATAACAGATAATAGCTATACAGATAAGGACAATGCTGTAATTAGTTTAGCCAATCTTCAACCCATAACAGGTGAATACTCAATTAAGTGTTCTATATAAGGGGGAATTATGAATAGTCTTGACCTAGGAGGTAAGGGCGAAAACCCAGTCAGAAAATTTATAGGGTACGATGATGAATATGTAAATCCCGAACCCAATAGACTTGTTTCAGGTAAATCAGTTAAAGATTTATATGATTATGCTGAAGAAACTTATTCAAAATCAGATGACGGTGGCATAAAAACTATAGATGGCATTAGTGGTACTGCTGGTGATATAAGCTTAGAGAACAATATTTGGGTTAAGCAAAACAGGGATAATATTAAAAAATTTAATTTTTTAAGAACAATAGGAACAGAAGCATCAGGAGTAGAATATACTGCAACAGAGGATTTCTTCTTATATGCAAAAAGCATCTTCGGCGGGGGGGAATTAGAGTGTGGTATTTACATTAATGGAAACTATGGAATCGATCAGGCTGTAATGAATAATTACACAGGTGAGGATACCCCGCCATCATCTTGCTTTTATATATTAAAAGGTGAAAAATATATAATAAAATACGGTCCAGATACTACATATAGAGGGACGTATCACGTAAAAAACCTTATTTCAACGAATGTTATGGAAGGTGAAACAGTTTACCTATTTGACCCATCGAACAATAACATATCACAAGGTTCTCAAGTTGTTGGTTCTGATTGTATACCTAATAATTACACAGAAGTTCCACTTAGCAAACCAATAAAAAATAAAGTCCAAGTCTGGACAGGTTCAGCTTGGGAATATCGTAATAACCTTTATCCAAATCATCTTGAATACTGCAAATGGGTTGAGGATACTGGATACACTCTCGATGAATCCAAAAAGAGTAAATTGATTCAAGTTATTTCAAACAATAAAAAATCAAATGCTGATATAGAAATAGAGAAGGCTATGTGGGAGAGGGATAACGCAGATTTCCAAAAAGCTAGAGAAGAAATAGTACATGTAGTTAAGCAGGAGATTCTTGAATTAAATACTAAGCCTATGGAAGAACTTATAGGTATATTGAACAACTAAATTAATTAATAGCTAAAAATAAAACGTTTTAAGAAAGGAAATCATGATGAAAAGTTTTATGAGATTGATGAACCTCTTTAGTGGTTCGGACAAAAAAATCCCTATCGCCTATGTGGTTGATAGTGATACAGTAAAAGCGGAACAAGTCAACTACAGAGTAGTAAAACTCCATTCAGAGGGTGCTGCTGCTCCAGACCTGTCAGCAAGAACACAAGTGGCAAAGATAAAAGGTACTGCAACCTTTGATGCTCCTACGCCTATTAATCTTTCTGATATAAAAACAGAACTGGCTAAAATAATTGTTGATGCTCCTTCGGACAGCAAGATATATGGCCGTAAAAATGGCAAGTGGGAAGAGGTAAAAGGTGGAGGCTCTAGTAGCTGGGGAAATATATCTGGCAACATTAATGACCAGACAGACTTGACAGAAAAACTAGCTACAAAAGAGGCAACTATTAAAGGTAATGACGATGAAGGTTTTTACTATTCAGGAAAGAAGACCTTTAAAAAATTGCCAAGTGGCAACTATAACGTACAAGACCATATAAAAAGTGCTGATGGTTCTGTTAAAATAACTAAGGTTGGTGATGGTGACTTAAACTTAAAAGTTGAATCCGCACCTGCTCCTGATGAATCTGCAAGAAAAGGCGTAGCGAAACTTACTAACGGAACTGAAATATTTGACATATCAAAATGCAAAGAGAAACTTGATAAAGATGCTAAGGCAGTTGATTCAGCAAAACTAAACGGCAAAGAAGCGAGTGCATACGAAGCCTCTTTAGGTTCACCTGCAAAAGATAGTCAGGTCAAAGTTTATGCCAAAAATGGAAGTGCGAAGTATGAGGACAAGGCAAGCGGAGGCGGTGGAATAGAGAGCATTACATCCAAAGACGGCTCTCTGGAAATAGATAAAGCTGACCCTAAAAATCCAGACGTAAAAATAAAAGCGGATTCTTTCAAGGGGTTTGGCTGCATAACAGTGCCAGGTGGTGTTTTTGTTGAGGCTACAAAGGGTAATGATACGGTTGAATTTAAAACCAATGACCCTGCACATCTTGCCATTAATGGAACTGCAACACCTAAGAAGACTGTATCGTTTACTATTAAACTGGATGATGTATTTAGTCGATTGAATGACTTAGAAAAAACAGTTAAGAAATTTCACAAAAAAAGGTTATTCAGATGAGTATGTATCTAGTATGGATGCACTTAATTTTGGCTGGTTGAAATCTACCAACAAATAAAAAATTATAACCAATAACTAAAGGACAATATTATGAAAAAAATATTAACGTGTTTGTTGTTTATAGTAGCGTTTGCCATAATAGGTGCAGACGTAAAAACTGTAAACAAAATTGTTCCTGATGCAGATGGAAATATTACCATTACCTCGGATGAGAGAGCAGATAAAGACAAAGAAAATATGTCTGTATCGTGTAAAAAGTTTTACCAAACTGTAAACAATATGCAGACAGAGCTTTCCTCAAAAGAAAACAATTTGGGTACTCCCCACAGCGATAATCAAGTCAAGGTTTACGCTAAGGATGGAATAGCCAAATATGAGGACAAAGAAGGTGGTGGCGTAACATCAATAAGCGTTAATGGAAAAGACCCAATCAAAGGGGATATTGACATTAAGCAAGGTGAAAATATTACATTAATAAAAGAAGGTAACGCAATTACAATATCCAGTATAGGAGGTGGTGATTCTCATTGGGAAGAAAACAAAGAATTGAATTATATAAAACCTGATAATGATAGAGCTGTCATTTTATCCCCTATTGGAATACCAAGTGAATATCTATACCACAAGATAAATAATGATGATATGACTGGGGTATGGGTCTCAACTGTTCCTAGTGGTTGGATTGTTACTCGTAGTGAAAAATCAGAGATATATAAAGACGAAAAACGAAAGTGCGAAGGACGAGCAACACTGGCATATAAAGATAATGATGGTGGCTACGCCAGAAAAAAGGTATTAATTCAAACCATCAATCCAGACCAAACATATTTTGTCTTTAAAAAAGGAAGAAAGTACAAAATAGAATTTGCTATAAGGAGCACTCTTACTGGATTACAGGCTACGCTTGAAGATAAAGGGGCTTATTCCAAGTTTCTTGGTGGAATACCACAATCGTATGCCACATTTAAAAAAACCAGTTTTGAGTTTGAAAATGATGCACCTACTATTGGGGCTAAAATATGTATATCACCAGCAAATCCACAAGGTTCAGTTGACATAAATGTAGCTGAAATAAAAGTGTATGAATACTTACCTGTTGCTGTTAAGCCTGAGACCCTCTCTACAAAAAACTTTTACTTGGATGGATACGAGTGGGAAATAGACCCTAATTCTGACCAGCCATTTAAAATTGATGATTACTCAAAGAAGATCACAAACAAATCTTCAAGTATGCTTGGCACTAAAATTGGAGAAGATGACGTTCCTTTTTCTGATACATTAGCTATTATTATAACAGCCCTCATTGTTGCAGGGATAGGCGTATATGTATACATACAAAAAAGAAACAAAAAGAACGATGACTAAAAGGCTTATAATTAAATGCTGTGAAACGTGTGATTATTATGTATACGATGATAATTATAAAAATGGTTCGGCTAATAGATGTCGATACAGAGAAACGTTTTACAGTACTTTAATTTTAAGTCCTTCATGTGAAGAAACACTCAAACATGTCTGTATAGATTATAAATATTGGGAGCAGAAAACATCCAAACTAAAGCTTTTGTTTTATTGGTTATTAGATAGATACAGAGAATGGGAAAAGTGTTGTAAAAAATCATTTGAACAGACGGATATGGATGATGAGAACGAATAAAAATAGACAAGTGTTTTATCAAGCAAGAAAAGAGATACACAAGTGTAAAAAAGTTGTGTATTGGAGAATTGCTTTAACTATAATTTTTCTTATTATTTTTTTAACTGGAATGTCTCACTGCATTTAAAGGAAAAACAAATGAAAGACCTTTGGAAAATATTACAGAAAGCATACACATTTATAGTCGGACTATTTAAATGGGTAATTGCAAAGGTATTGAAGTCTGAATATCTAGCTAAGAATATATGGATTGCACTTGTGGTTTCTATTTTTTCAGTCTTGCTTTCAGTGAGCATTATAATTTTCTCTTATTCAAAAGACTTAAATACTTTTTCAAAAACCACTAATAATATTGTTAAATCAGAATTTAGGCAAGAATTTTTAGAGCTTGATGTTTTTATAAAAACTATAGGACTGAAAGAAATTACTCAAAATCGACTTAACAAGGTGTGGATTGATGACAGAGTAAGTTCTTATATGTATATTGATTATTTAAAGTCGGGAAATACATTCTTTGCTCCAAAAATAGAACGCCTTAATGATTTTATGAAACACAGATTGTTATTATACAAAAGTACTTTGACAGATGAACATACTTTTAAAATTACCTCTAATCTTATTTCTCATTTATGGCCAGAAAAAATAATCGAATATATCTCAATTAACAAAAAATCCAAAGAGCCTTATATTTTTGTGATGGGGGTAGATTATGGATTTTTTTTATATTTAACTCATAGCATTATGGGATATGACGAAAATCCGTTTACTTTTTACATGTATCTAAAGTACAAAGACCACTATGTTGATGCCACAAGCTATTCTTTCGATTCAATAAAAACTATTATTAAAGACCCGCATAGAGGCTTTAAAGTTCCTTTCTCAAACTGCCGAATAGTATATATAAGAAATAAACTCTTTCTAGTTCAATCAGAGATAATTAATGTAAAGATAATAGAAATAATGTGTGTCTCGTTTCTTGATTTATATAATGTAATTGAGATAGCAATAATACTACTCATATCAATCGCCTTCTTTGTCACTATGGCACTCAATATAATTGTCAATCTAAATCTAATTAAATATAAATTTCCAATTATCCCAATAAACAACACACAACAAAAGGAGGAAGAAGATGAAAAAACTACTAGTTAAAGGAATCGCACTAGGAATGATATTGGTATTGTGCTCCTGTACAAACATCCTTCAGAAGCCTTGTGAGACAATGTTAGCACCGTACGGAACACGAGACCAGTTTAATGAGTATGTCGATGCTCAGGCTTCAGGAAGCATACACAATATGCCTCAGCTTACAGAAAGAGAAGTTAAAACCAGAAAACAGCCGTTTGAAGTTATGGAGTTGGTAATTAAAGAAATGAGAGATAACTAGGAGGATAACTTATGTCTACCCTAAAGCAATTAAAAAAAGTGGTTGATGTCGTCTTAGGTGAAAATAAAATGGAAGACGAATTAACCTATGATGAAATGCAAACTCTCAAACAAATCAATTATGATTTGGCTTACTATTATTCACAAGCAGCAACGTCCAAGACAGAGCTAGACAGAAAAAGGTTAAAGCAGAATATAGCAAGCTGTAAGAGTTCTATTTCATTTTTTGAATCGGCCGCAAAACAAAGATTAGCTAGAGAAATGATACAGCTATGTGAAGATGCAATAGCTCTGGCAATCAAAACAGCTATTTCGCTAACGCCATGAAAACTCTAAAAACAATAATTAATGTGGTTTTATATGTAATTAATTTGTTTTTGCCTACCGAAAGCAAACAGTCTCGAATCCTTAACGAAATCAAAAAAATAGTTGATATTGTTTTTGAAGAGAATAAGGAAATGCTGACTTGTTTTACGGATAAAGAGAAGGATCAGCTAAAACAAATTAATTACGATATAGCTTTTTATACTAAGCGGTTAAATAGGGCAATCTCAGAAGGAGATAAAAAGAGATACAAACAACATATTGCCTCAACTAAAAGCTCATTAGCCTTTTTTAAAGCCCTTGATAAACAGCGTATTGCAAAACGTGTAACTAATATTTGCGAAGAAAAACTATAAAACATACAAATGGGAATGAACTATGACTGTTTTTGGAAAACCGCTAAATAAAACGAGTTCTATTGTTATTGAAATACTCTCTGTCAGCATAACAGGCATGGTGATATTATGGTTCATTGGAACAATTAAAACAACAAATGAACTGGTTGAATCCTTTAAAAAAACGCAGATAGAAATTCTATATTTGCAAAGAGAAATGAAGATTATAAATCAGACAATAAAATTAATAGAAAGCTCCGTACAGTTATCTAAGGAAAAACATTGATGATGAGTAAGGATGACAAAAAAATCTTAGAGCAAATAATTCTTAATAGCCCGCCATCTCTAAATACCCCAAAAATAAGGAATCTATTACATCAGATGATTAATCTTACTGATATGCTGGACGAGGTAAGGGATGGTATTTTACAAGAGCTAAAAAAATGAAAAAACAAAAACTATATTTAATTGTAGATACGAAATCCAAGTGCACTAAAATAGGAATTGCCAAACATCCTGAGACACGATTGCGACAACTCCGTACTGGGAATCCGAATCTGGAATTATATAAAGTATATTCATTTTCTAATGCTCGAAAAAAGGAGAAAGAGCTTCATCGAAAATTCAGGAATAAGAGGGTAGGGGGGGAGTTTTTTAAGGTTTCCCCCTCTACTATTGATAATTATATTCGTGGTAAAAGCAAAAAAATAATAACAGTTTTTTACACTTTGGTTTTATTGGGGTTACTGTTAGCTTTTTTTTATATTTTACTTTCTTGATCCCCTGCCTCCTTTGCCAGTTCTTTTTTGGCTTGGTTTGGGTTGTCTTACAGTGTTTCTGTTCCCGATTCCTCTACCGCTTCCATCTCTCTTTGGCGTTCCGCCACATGTTCCTTGCTTTCTAATCATTTTAGTTCTCCTTTTTAATTATTTCGATAAGTTCCTTTATGCTATTCCTTTTAGAGTGAACAATGTATGTATTATTATAAACTGCACTCAATCTTTTTCCGTATTCGTATACCTTATTTTTGTTGTATACTTTTATGTTAAAATTTCTGAAACCTGTAAACGCTTTATTGCCTTCAATTCTTGTTACATAATAAAAAGAATATTCTAGCTTGAGCAGTGGATTACATACTTGAATGATGTCTCCAACTTGAATTTCTTTCTGGCTCATTTCCCCGCCTCCCTTTCTATTTCTTTTTTTGCCTGTTTTCAAGTGGACAATCTTCGCATTCTGTATTATTACAAAATTCTGATTCGTTGGCTATATTACACAGATCATAAACGAACTCTCGCAGGTTTTTGGTCATGATAATAGTTTCCTCCCGATTAGTTCAACAACTTCAGTAGTTATAGCATTTCCACACATCTTATATCTTTGCGTATCTGATATTTCTATTTCTTGGCCGGTCCCATTAATGCCCTTTGCAGTCCATCCATTGGGGAACCCCTGAAGCCGTTCGCATTCTGTTGGAGTTAATCTTCTTATTCTGGATTGAGAAGCAATATAATTATCTTTCTGCACGCTTGTTAAACTATTAGTACAGTTATCCTTGCGAGGCTCTAATTCCTGCCCGCTTTCTCTGCCTCTTTGTGCTACACAATATAGTCCTGTCTTTGCACCTCTGCCTCCTGCTTCGCCTGCAAGTGTTGTAGAAATACCATCGGAAGAATAAACTCTATTTGCTTGACCTCCTTTGCCTATTGTACCAAGTTGGTACAGTAATATCGGTTTTGGTTGTTTATAGTCGGTAGAAGTTAAACAAGTGCTAATCCCATCTGGCCCTAATATTGCTCCCCTTTGTTCGCCTTTTTTTGTGTTTCCTACAATATTTATTGATTTAGTGTAATCCCTTCTATGGCTTTCTCCGATAGGAAATACTTTTCCGAAACTTGATCCTCTAAGATGTCCGACAAGGTATATCCGCTCTCTATTTTGGGGTAGAACCCACCGAGTATTAAGCAGTTGCCATTCGCACTCATAATCCCCAAGGTTGGCAAACTGTCGCAGGACTTCCATAAAATCTCGTCCATCGTTGCTGCTGTATGCTCCTTTAACATTTTCCCAGATAAATATCTGAGGTCTGATTTCTCGAATGATACGAATTGCCTCAAGAAACAACCCGCTTCGAGAACCTGCCAATCCTTTTCGTTTTCCAGCGATCGATAAATCCTGACAAGGACTTCCGAAGGTAATAATGTCGATTTTGTCTTTAATTCTTTCTCTGATGACCCCTGTAACTGATCCGAGTTGAACAGCATCGGGGTAGTTGTATTTTGTGACGTATCCTGCATATTTATCGATCTCCGAATAAAATTGTTTATTTATTTCAAATCCAGCTTGCTCTAATCCTTTACTGAATCCGCAAATACCACCGAACAATTCTAATATGTTTATTTTCATGCTCCCTTCCATATAACCGCAACCGCTATTGTTTGTGTTTTCATGCTGTCACTCATCCCCCCACTCCAAAGTTTAACTCAAATTCATCCGCAGCTGCTCCATTACATTCAGAATCAGACATCAAGTCTTCGTCTGGTTCATCATCAAAATCATCAAAATCTATTTCATTCACACAGTCGGGGCATAGAAAATCATATTCATAATGACCTTTAAATCCACATCCGCACTCTTCACATATATGCTCTTTCATTTTAGTTTCCTTTTTTGTTTCAATGCGTTCGATTTAAGGCGTTTTAACAGCTTGCCCTGTTCTCGGTACGCCTTTTGCTTAAATAATGTTTTATCGTACTTCAAATGCGTTTATTTCGCCTTTTAAACATCGAGTGGTACACCGCTTGGTTCATCTTCACTAAAAAAATCCAACTCTTGTCCTAAGCAGTATGTTGTATTGATAGTTGCTCTCCCTGCCAATACAGAAAGTCCAAGAAATATTGCAAGGTAGCGTTCGTTGTTATCAAGCTCTCTCAGTCTTCTAATGCTTGGATGAAACTCTTTCAATGTAGCTTTTTTCATTTTTTACCCTCGCTTGTTAAAGTTTTTAATAATTTTAAAAGTTCACGCTCTAAAGTTCTTACACGTCCTTTAAGCAACGCTATCTGATGTTGGTTTTCTTCACAATTAGCCATATATATCTCTTCTTTCTCTTTTTGGGTTATACCCTTCTCTAAATTTCTTTTCGTAGTCAATAGCGTACATTCCCACGAAATGTGCAGACTTAGGTTTAAAGGCAAGCCTACTAAAAATTTTACCTTGTACTCTAGTTTTTTCAGAGTACCATTCTGTAGGTATTACTTCTGCGGTATGTACCTCATCATGCTTCTCTTTGCGATATAGAAAGGTTATTACATGAGCCTCATTTTCTATGTCTGATGAGTACTTTAAATGACATAGACGTGGCCGTTCTGACTGCTCTGCCCCTCTGTTAAGCTGGCACATTACTGTAGAGGCCACATCACAATCACCTGTAGTCTGATTTAAAGCCCAAATGTTATAGCCTACCTGTTCATGTTTTGAAGCTTTGAATAAGTGTTTTGGAGAGTGCATATTCTGAAGATTGTCTACATACATCATGTCCAGAGGTCTTTTTCTGGTAATAGTACTTGTGAGAAAGTCGATAGTTGCTGCATCATGCCTATAAGTACCCTTGCCGTAAATGTAGAAATTATGGGCGTACTTTTTAAACACTTCCAGCGAGAAAAAGAAATTTTCAATAGCTTTTGGACTGCTATTCTTAAACCCTCTTACTATCTCCATAAACTCAACATCCATAGCAATAGCGATCAAACGCATTAGCACTTCTTCTTTTGACGATTCACCGCAGAAGTATATAATACGCATATCTTTTTGAATTTGCTGGTAAAGAGCAGACAAGCCTAATGCTGTCTTTCCTACTCTCGAATCCGCAGCTAAAACGTGCATTTGTTTACGCAATAGGCTCAATAAGCTGTCCATTGCAGGAATACAGTAAGGAACAAACATTGTGCTTGTATCGCTTTCTCTCGCACTTTTTACCATGTCAACTACATTTTTAATAGTTTCTTTTGTGTCTATAAATTCAAAAGACTGATTGTCAAGCAAAACCGCCTCATTCTGATTATTGAAATCAGTTATCATTTCGAGGGGATTGTCGGCCGTTGATAAATCTCTAGCAAGCTCTTCGCAATTCAAAAGAACTTTGTGTTTAATAGAGTTCTCTTTTAGTTTTTCGATATGCACATCTATATTTGCGTTGGTGGCATAGTGTGTTGCAATTTCGAGAATATACCCCTCATTGTCAGGAAACTTATCCTGTAGAATAAACATATCGAGAGGTTTGTTTTCAGCTATAAGCCCCCTGATAGCATTGAATATTCTCATATTTAGTGGGTCAACAAAGTCTTCCTCTTTAATTTGCAGTACTTTTCCTTTGATAAATTCAATATCATCGGGAAGTAACAGATCGCCAAGCACTATGTGTTCAATGTCAGCGTACATTTGGTTTACTCCTATAGTTTTCCTGTTGTATTCTTATCTGCTCTAATTCCCAAGGCGTATGTTTGAAGGAAGTTGCATTTTTAGGCAAGGCTTTTAAAATTGCAGCAGGATAGGGGAAGTAATTGAACTCACGTTTACAAATGCCAAGTATTTTTTCTACAGACATCTCTATCTCTAGCAAGGGAGAGCACCAATTCTCAATAAATTGCTCTCGATTTTCAACAATAGGAGCGGGTATATTATAAAATTTTCCCACTGTTGTATATAATTCTTTTATTTCTTTTTTTGTCATTAGAACGTTATTCCTTTATTTTTTTTGTTGAAGCTTCTGCTTTTCCACTGTCCAAGCCTTTTACCAACTTCCCAAGTAGTCTGTAATTGAAACCTCATTTTACCTTTATCATTTTTCTCAGACCAATAAGTAATAAATTCTTTATGATATTCTTTATAATCTATATAACTTTCTACTTCTTTAATAAACATATCTAAAGAATACTTATTAAAGGATATAGTATTACTTTCTTTTATAGTATTACTTACAAGTGGAAATTTTCCACAGAGGCTTTTTTCCTCATAGGGTTTTTTCCTCATAGGCTTATTACCTATGTGGGTTTTTTCCACTTTGGAGTACGAATAAGGAGGATAGTATAAATAATAATCCATCTTACCTGTTGTTTTTCGCTTACGAGTTAGGTATTTCTTTTCACAAAGCTTTTTTACATACTTATCAACTGTATCTTTTGTGGAATTTATTCCCTGTGCAATTCGTGTAGTACTAAATTCCCAACCAGTAGGCTTGGAGGCTATAAAGGCAATAATAGCTATTTCAGTTGGGTATAAATTAGAGTTAAAAATTCCATTAGGAATGATTGAGAAGTCCTTTTTTATTTCATTAAAAAATGCCATGATTATTTCATCCCTTCTAATAAAAGTTTTACTTCATCGACAAATATATAAGGGTCTTCCCATAGTTCTAAGGATTCCTTGATAGCAGGATATTTTTCAGAATTTTCCATATACTCTATCAACATTTTTATAAATTCTTTTTCAAACATTATTTCCTCCTGTTGACCTTCTTTTTTTTCTCGGTAGGCATGAATAGTTTTAATAAGTCGTTTGCTTTATAAAGTAATTTTTGGCTTGTTTTTGCGTGATTCTCTAGGTATTAATTACGCTGTTTTAAGGTTTGATTTGACATTATATTTTTTCCTTAATTAATTTACTAAACTGGGATAGCTGCTGATATGCAGTCCTAAGTACAGCTTGGCATAAATAACTTGCTCGTTGCGGATTATCAGCAAACCAAAAGGCAATATTGTATCTATTCTGCCATGAACATATAGAGCCTATTACCTGTGCTGGTTTAATTTGTCCACGCCATCCACCTGCTTGCACCTGAGCTAAACTTCCCTCAATAATTACGCACCTATAACGGTACGCTTGAAGTCTTTTTAACTCACGTTTAAAGCGGTTTCTGTTACATTTTGGTTTTTTGTTACTACAGCAACCAACAAGGTCAGGAATAGACTTTCTTTCAACTGCAATGTACTCTTCAAGATTTTTGATTGAATAGTCGCCCGTAGACAACGTACCGATCTCAACCGATACGCTATCAGGGAAAATAAAGGGATTTTGCTCCCTAGAATCTATTATAATAATTGGATTCATTTAGAATGTGTCTACATTGAAGTCAGTAGGATCTTCTTCTATTGTCTCAACATCTATTGGGTCAACATCGCCAAAATTCTCACCTTCAAGTGCATTGTCCGTAGTATTTTCTTCTGGTGGTAATTCAGGTTCGGAAGACTTTTCGGCTTTAAGCACTTTAAAATAAGATATTTTATTAGTAGGTTTACCCTTAAAAGTATCGTGTTGAATATGAGCTAGGCCAATTTTTCCAAGAAACATTTTTGGTGTTACATTTGAAATATCGTTAGGGTCAAATCCGCAAGATGCAAGCATATTGCCTATTGTTCTGTTGGTATATTGATTTATAACAACATAGTAAAAAAGGGTACGTTTGGTGTATTTGCCTCCTATAATTTCAAACTTAAACTTGAACATTTCAATATTTTTTTTGCTCATTGTTTCTTCTGCTTCGATACATTTGAGCGAATAATCCCCTACTGGAATTGGCTTGAAAGTGTTTTCTTCTTTAAACTTACTTGGATTGAAACTGTAACTTGACATTATTTAACCTCTTTCTTGGCTTGTGGTTTAGATTGTGGTTTGGGATTTTCGTTGAATAGAAATACATTTCCGTTTGCTTGGCAATATTGGCGATTATATAATCTGTCGCCTGCTAAATATTTATCCGTAGGGCTAAGATAAATAATTCTTTTTGTTCTTTTGTTTTTATCGAGACCTTTTACCAGATACCCGATAATATCGTAAATTCCGCAAATTTCATAAACCACCTTTTCACTCATTTGCGGAGTAAACTGACAGATATAAACACCCTCGGATTTTTCTACATCAGCTTTTTGTTTCCACGCCATGAGAATAATGTTTTTACCCTGATGCTTTAAATCACGCATAGCTCTAGTGAACCGTCTTAGAGCAAACTGTGCATAGTGATATGCCTGCTGGGACGGCGTACCTAAAACTTCTCCTTCTTTTGTTCTAGTGTTGTAAGACCTATGAATCAATATCAATTTTTCTAGTTCCGAAATATTGTCGATTACAATGTTATCAAACTTGGAAACATCAGTTTGTAAGTCCTGTAAAATTTCTTCAAAATTAGAAAGGTCGCTTTTTATTTCAATTACTTCAACATTAGGACAGTCGTTAATAACACAAGCTCCACCGTCTATATCAACTAACAGGGTTTTCCCTTTTAAAGTATGAAGCATGTGTGTTTTTCCACATTTCGGGTCGCTGTATAGAATGGCTGTTACACCTTCGGATTTTAAATCTGTTGCTTTTTTAGTTTTCATTTTTTTACCTCTGCAAGTTCCTCATGGGTTTGAATTTTCTTAGTAAAATTTGGGTTGTGTTCTGCCATTTCAGGCGTGTAGTCAAGGCAAAGAGATTCAGCCCAACATCCGAGAATATTACAAGCCTGTGGATTTGGATAGAAAGAGTCATTTACCTCTGCAAGTCTCATGTCTTTCATTACTGAAACAAATTGAGTTTTTGCATTGTTGATTTGCTCTCTAGTCCGATAGACAAAATGTTGAGTAAATCTACTTTCTTTTAGATACCATTCTTGAAGTCGTATAAAATATTCAGAAGGCCGTTCATCCTTATCCCTCATATTGGCATAAAGACTACCATCTTTTTTGTATTTTCTGTTTTCTTGTGAAGTTGCTAGTGCGGGTTTAGGAGTAGGTTTTTGAATTATATTGTAGAACATTCCTGAAATTTCAAAGCCTAATTCATCCATAGCGTAGAGATATGCCGAGGCTTGTTCATCCCACAAAAGATTATGGAGATATTTTTCTCCTATTTGGGAGGCCGTTTTGTGTTCTAGGATATAAATTTTATTGTTAATGTCTACAAGTGCATCAATCTTACCCCTGAAATATTTTCCATAACCGAGAGAAACTTTAAACTCCTTTTCAAGTTCGATAACTTTCCAGTTGCTATAATCACATTCTCGATTAAATGCTTCGAGACAGGCTTTGACCTTAGATTGCTCATATTGCAATTCTAAATGGTCTATTACGCCATTTTCGTCATTAAACGCCAATAAGGTGGCAGTAATAGCTTCTTCAATTTTAGAGCCACTTAATAGCTTCTCTATACCTGTATGAATAGCTCTCCCAAAACTTAAAGGCTTTGGCGTACTTACTGGCTTTAGATTTTCGATATACGAAAAGAAAAACCTTCTCCTGCATTGCTTAAAGCATTTCATAGCAGAAATTGTTGTGTTAATAGTTCTTTTATTTTTCAATATATATTCCTTCCTCACTGCCATTGCATAGACGTTCAAAAACGGCTTGCTCTTCCAGTGTTAATTTTATATTGTCAATTAAATCAGGTAATTGTGCAGGGTTGAAATGCTTGTGAATATCAGTAAGATGTTCTTCCGTTAAAATCATTGTATCTCCTTATAGTTTTTTAAGACATATTCTTTTTCTTCATCTGTCAATAAGTATGCTTTATGTAAGAATCCGATTGCAATTTCTTCATTATCTTGTGCAAGTTGGAGGTAGTCGATAAACAGGCTTTTATACCGTTCAAGTTTAGCATACTTTTCGTTTATCTCATTGATTTTATCCCAAATTTCATCTTGTATAAACTGAGATTCTTTTATGTTCTCGTTATACTCATCTAATAATGTTTGATAGTTCTTTATTAACTTTGCATTATGTTTAAACTTGTCTGTAAGTTCGATTATTTCTTCAGCAGTATAAACTAGCGTTGATTCAATAGTAATTGTTTCATTAATTCCCTCAATAAATTGAACCCTTGTGCTATAATTGTCATTGAAATCTTTATCTGAAATTTTTCTTAAATTATTAATATCATTAAAATAATTTACAAATTTCTCAAGTTCTATTAAGT
>Ga0208647_1000178_pt1 | contig 24251 bp, 24 predicted proteins | sample AntAceMetag02UKA_FD_184765 | JGI IMG/M metagenome (GOLD analysis project Ga0208647, IMG submission 184765) | Saline lake microbial communities from Ace Lake, Antarctica - Antarctic Ace Lake Metagenome 02UKA (SPAdes) (version 2) | ecosystem: Environmental > Aquatic > Non-marine Saline and... | reverse complement strand
CTTATGGAAGTGGGGCAAATGTTATAGCTCCAAAAAAACACATTGGAAAAAAAGCGATAATTATCATTCTTAAAGATTAGTTAAAAATTTCTTGGAGTTGTGCGACACAGCACAACCGCCAAAAGATTTATAAACAATTCTAAATTAAAAAAAATATGAAAAAGAACAATTCCGAGAAAAAAGATTCTGAGAAATCAGAAGAAACTCCATCTAGTTCCAAAAAGAAAAACTTCGTAACTTCTAAAATCATAAAAGACCTATCAAAAAACTATTGGGCAATATCAACAATAGTCCTAGCAGTTCTACTAATCGCATCAGTACTAAGCGGCGGACTAACAGGAGCAGCAGTAGTAAGCCCAGAAACAGCTGGACAAAACGTTTTAGATTTCGCAATTGGACAGGGAGCTGTTGCAGAACTAATAAGCACAACAGACGACGGTTCACTCTACGAAGTAATTCTATCAATCACAGGAGAAGACGGAATCCCCCAAGAAGTTCCAGTTTACGTAACAAAAGACGGACAAACTCTAGTCCCTCAACCAATACCACTAACAGCACAAGCAGAAGCTACAACTACACCATCAACACCTGAAGCTACAGAAATTCCAAAATCAGACAATCCAACAGTAGGATTATACATCTGGTCATACTGCCCATATGGAGTAACTGCACTAGAACCTTTCGCAAACGTAGCATCTCTACTTGGCGGAGACTTCAAAGTATTCTTATATTATGCAGGACACGGAGATTTCGAAATACAACAGAACAAAATCCAGGCCTGTATTCAAAAACTAGATAAAGAAAAATACTGGGATTACTCAAAAGGCTTTGCTTCTGACATTTACACAAAATGCTCCGGAGATATAGAATGCGACCTAACAGAATCCACAAAACTAATGGACTCACTAGGAATAGACTCTACAGCAGTTATGTCTTGCGTAGAAACTTCAGGTGAAGCTCTAACAGAAGCAGATTTTAACTCAGCAAAAGAAGTTGGAGTAACAGGTTCTCCTAGTCTAGTAATCAACGGCGTAAAAGCAAACGTAGCAAGAACAGCTGAAGCCTACAAGTCAGCAATCTGCTCAGCATACAACGAAGCACCAGCTACTTGCGAAGAAACACTAGATTCAACAGCAGCTACAACAACTGGAAGTTGCTAATTTTCTTTACTATACAAACTCTTAAAAGTATAATAAAATCTCACTTGATATGAAACAAAATCCAATAGAAATTTTAATAGAAAAATATTCAAAAGTACAAAGAGCATTATTAGAAAAAAAGGATCCTCTTCAAGCAACAGAGGAAGCAAATGATTATCAAATCGGCACAGAATTTGAAGCGTATTTAGAAGCAATGGGAAAATTATCTTTTAGTACACCTGTCCTTTTAACGAATATTAGTTATGCTAAAATTTTCTTAGGAACAAAAGACAGACTAACAGAAATCTATTGCCACACAAATCCCAAAAAATTAAGCAGATCTAAAGAAAACATAAAAAAAGAGCTACCACTACTCATTTCGGCACTAGAAATAATGAATATTTACAAAAAAGATTTAGAGAATATAGCACTTAAAAGTTAAAATATTTATAATATCAACTCATAAAAATCCGTGTTCTTCCACATATTAATTACCTAAAAAGGAAAAATTCGCGAATATTCGCGCAAATTCGCGGCTAAATATTCTCCTCTCTCTTCACTTCTCCCGCAAAACAAAATAAGTCCGATACCCTCGCCCAATCTTCAAAATCAAACCCATCCTAACCAACTTCTTCCCAATCCCAATCAACATATCGTCATCAAACCCAAGCTTATCCATAATCAAAGAAAAATCAGCCTCACCACCTTCCTTAGAAACAAACTCCAAAACCCTCCTATCCCTCTTCCGCAAAAATCCCTCCAAATAAAACTTCCTCTGATAACTAAACCTCTTCTCCCGCACAATCCCCTTCTTCTTCAAACCCTTAACAACTTCATCCAACTCCTTCCGAGAAATTCCAACCTTATCCACAATCTTCGTAAAAAACCCAACACCATCCCCCTTCACCAAAACATCATAAACTTTTTTCTCATTCCACTCCAACTCAACATCCGCGTTCATCCGCGTAATCCGCGAGCCATTATTTCCCTTCTTAATTTTTCTTCCAACAAAATACCCAACAACTCCACCACCAAAAACACCCAATCCAAAAATCCACCAACTCACCATAAATGATATTGTCAACAACTCTTAATAAACCCATTTAAAAATCCTGCTCATCCTGCTCTACTTTCTCCAACTCAAAAAAACAAACATGTGTGCAAGTGTTACAAACACATCCAAAACCAAATACAAAAAATCAATCAAACCTTATCCAAATACAAAACTTCATCCTCACTAAGCTGCAACTCTTCCCGAACCCTAACATCCCCAAGAATAACCCGAAGCAACAAAAAATCCTTCATAGCACCCTTAATCGAAATATGAGCAACCTTAGCATACTTCTCACAAATCGACTTCTTCTTAGCAGCCCTCTGATTCTGCAACCAAATCTTCAAAATCCGACTAGGCTTCCGATACGCAGTCCAACCTCCCCTATCATACTTCTTAGCCGAAGCAATCCCAGCCCCAAGCAAAAAATACTCGTAAACCATAAACCGATAGTGCCTCTGCCTCCGAATCCGCCCCCGATAAACATCCGCCAAAGACAACCTATCCAAAGCAACACACAACTCCTCCCCACTATAAGCAATCGGCAAATTCTCCTCAATCCACAAAAACAAATCATCAATCGGCATATTCACATCATCATAAACCTTAATCATCTCCGCACTAATCTTAGACCCACCAAACACCTTCGCAAGAGCACTAAAAATCGACTCCTCCTTATCCCTATCCCCAACCTCCTGCATCAAACTATCCGAATCCATCCTAGACAAAACTTCCAAATCATTAAGCGCCGCACGAATGTCCCCACGAGCTCTAATGGCAATCCCACGCAAAACCTCACCCGAAACAGCACAGTTCTCCTTCTCACAAACCTCCATCAAAATCTTCAAAATCTCCCTATGCTCAACCTCCTTCAACCCAACAACCTCCGCCTTCTTCCGAAGCATACTAAATTTCTTATTCCAAATATCATTAGCAGTAATAATAATCGGAAACGCACTCTTAGTCAAAAGCCCCAGCAACTCAGCCAAACCTCCCCTGTCCTTCATAGCCGAAATCCCATCAACCTCATCAATCAAAATAATCTTACCTTTCCCAAACAAACTCGCCTGCCTCGAAGCCGGCCCAACAATCTCCGAAATCTTAGCCTTATTCCGAAAGTCCGAAGCATTCAACTCCAAAATCTCAGCATCCATTTCCCCAGCAACAGCATAAGCCAAAGAAGTCTTCCCAACACCAGGCGGCCCATGCAAAACAATCGACTTCTTCTTAGGAAAATTCTTCAAAAAAAACCGAACCTTATCAACCGCCAAATCCTGCCCCTTAATATCCGCCAACCCATGAACACGATACTTCTCACACCACGGCACATTAACATTCATCATAACCCATACTCCTCAGAAATATAATCAGAAAACCTCTCTATCTCTCTAAATTCAATTTCTCTCTTTCTCGCCACACCTTCAGAATCAACAATAATACAATCCCCAGAAAAACCCTCACCCGAAGCAAAATCCCAAAACCAATTCAAATCTTTAGCGCTTTTTTTCATCTCAGAAAGAACAGCATAATATTTTTGAGCCATCCCTAAATCCCTTGTTCTCAAATCAAGAGAAACATCCTTTTTTGAAAATCTTCCTTCTAAAAATTCTTCTAAATTCAAAGTAACTTCAATAGCTTTACCCTTCCTAACAATATTCATTTCATCCCCCTCCATAAGAAATGCGCAGTCGAAGACTGTGCAATTTTTTGTGGAATCACATTCTCATCCAAAAAAACCTTCATAAAGACCACCTAACCAGACGGGCCAAAATACCACGCACTTTATTTTTTTCACCAGAAACCTCATTCCCAAACTCCGGAATAATATCAAGTTCTATATCAGAAAACCCACTAACCCTATACTTATCCAATATACCAAGCGACTTCGAAGCCCTTTCACATTTCACAGAAACATCATCACTACTCCTAAAAACATCAAGCTCAAACTTCGCAAAATCTCGACAATCCTTTATCTGCGACTCACGAACCGACTCACGAAGATTAAGTTCACCCAAATCCTCTTTGACAACTTTCATGACAGCATAAGTCTTCAATCCATACTCCAAAAAAGCAGCCTCACTCGAAAAAACACCTGCCTGGTCCCATACAAACTTAACATCCATTCCCATCTTAATTCAAACCTCCAAAACAAAACCCCTTACACAAGAAATGCGCGGTCGAAGACTGTACAATTTTTTGTGGAACACAAATCCCATTACCCATCTCAGTTCCCCTCCTTAGTCCTATATTCCCAAGTATTATTCCGAAAATCATGGCATATATCTAAAGCCCTAAGCGCAATAAACTCCCCAGACATCACAACATCACCCTGTTCATCTCCCTCTAAAAAAGAAAGCGCCCTTCTCGCCCAGACCTTAACATTACCAGCCTCATAAACTCCACGCTCATTCAACCCCAAAGAATCAACATCCATTTCAGAATAATTTCGCAAAACTTCTGTTGCAGCATCAATCCTACCCCAAAACTTATTAGCTCTACTCTTAGTAAGCATCCTACTCGCCCTCCTTAATCCCACCAACGAAACCCTTCCCCGCCCGAATAAACCCAGCCAACAAAGCCTCCAACTGAATAAACTCATCGCTACCCTCAACCAACCTAAACTCAGCCTCGCCAGTCTTCTCAGTCAAAGTCACTTTCAAATCATCATCAATCGCCAAATTCCAAACCTCCCTCTGAATCGCCTTAATCACATCGCTCCCACTAATCGACTCCTTCAACATAATATCCAACAACTTCTCCTTCGCATTCAAAAAATCCCCAGACAAAGCATAATCCAAAACAATCTTAATATCCGAAGGCTTAGCTTTAGAAACAATCGTCGAAACCAAATCCCCAGTAATGTTCGGCGAAATCGAAGCCGTAGCCTGCAACAAATTAATCACCCTCCGACAATCACCCTCGCTGGATTCATACAAAGCACCAAAAGCCTCGTCATTAATTGTCAACCCCTCACGCTCCGCAATCAAATCAATCCGCTTCTTAATATCCTTCTTCTCCAACATCTGAAACCTAAACACAACAGCCCGAGACTGAATCGGATCCAAAATCTTCGAAGAATAATTACAACTCATCACAAATCTACAAGTCGAAGTATAATTCTCCATAGTCCTCCGCAAAGCCTGCTGAGCCTCACGAGTCAAAGCATCCGCCTCATCCAAAAAAATAACCTTAAACGGAACATCCCCCAAAGCCTTCGTCCTCGCAAAATCCTTAACTTTCTGCCGCACAACATCAATCCCTCTCTCATCACTCGCATTCAACTCCAAATAATTCTCCCTCCAACTCGCCCCAAACAAAGTCTTAACAACAATCAAAGCCAAAGTCGACTTCCCAACACCAGCCGGCCCAGCAAACAACAGATGCGGAATATTATTAGCATTAACCAAAGACTTAACCCGCTTCAAAATTTCCTCCTGCCCAACCATATCATCAAAAACCTGCGGCCGATACTTCTCCGTCCAAACCTCCGAATTAAAAGTCGTACTCATAAACAAAAAACCAAACCTAACTTTATAAGGATTATTGTGATAAAAAAGATTTAGGATTCAAATCATTCTCCAAACAAAATTTAAAAACATCCTCCCTAGAAAAATAAGAAAGCGAATCCTCCATTCTCCAAACATCATCTTTAATCTCAAAATCAATATTTCTGACTTTTCCATTTCCAATAGGAAAATATTCTTCAGGACGAAAAAACATGCAATCATCTTCATTAATCAATTTGCATCTCATAGGAGCATTCATAAAATAATGAGCAAGAGCTCTGTGATTTCCTTGGCAATAAAGATAATATTCATCATCTCTAAAAATAACATCCAAAGCAGGAAATTTATCCCATAAGGCAACCCTTTTCATCATAGCGGAAATAACATCTAAACACTTAGGGAACTTCTTGCTTTCATAAACTAAAAACTTATCCCAAGGTCCCTCAAACAAAAATTCCTTTTCAAATTCCATCTTATCAGAATCAACTCTTCCCAGAACTATCTAGCTCTACTTATTACGCTTCATCTTTCTCTTACGCTTTTCTTTCTTAAGCCTCTTACGCTGCCACTTCCAACGCATCTGACCTTTCTTCTTCCAACGTCTACTAGATCTCTTCATAACAACTAATCTAAATTTCACTTTATAAAGTTTTAGTCTCCCAAAAACTTTAAAACCAAACCACAACTAATAAAATAAAGTCCCATAGTCTAGTGGTCAAGGATGCGAGACTCTGACTCTCGCGACCCAGGTTCGAATCCTGGTGGGGCTATAAATCACAATGCAAAAAATAACCGCAACCCTCATCAACAACCAAATCACATCCAACACTAGCGAAGCCCACACCCTATTCCAAAAATCAAACTTCGGAGAAAAATCAAACCAAAAAATCATCTACTCCATATCAGAAGCATTCTTCCTAACCCAAGAAAACAAAATGCAAATCCTAGACTTCAAAAACAACCCACTATCAGAAAACCAACTCCTAAAAAAATTCTGCAAATTAGACAAAAACTTCCCAACAAAATATACAGCATTCAAAGACCTAAGAAAAAAAGGATACATAGTAAAAACCGCACTAAAATTCGGAGCCGACTTCAGAGTCTACGACAAAACAAAAAAAACCTCCCATTCAAAATGGCTCTGCTACCCAATCCAAGAAAACCAATCAATCAAATGGCAAGACTTCGCAGCAAAAAATCGAGTCGCACATTCAACGAAAAAAAATCTCCTAATCGCAATCGTAGACGAAGAAAACCAAATATCCTACTACGAAATCAAATGGACTCAACCATAAAAAACCTTATAACTCCCAATCAATTCTTAATCCAATGATAGACATCAAACAAAAAAAATCCAAAATCTTAGAATTCCTAGAATCTTCAGGACCATCCCTCCCAGTCCAAGTCGCAAGAGCAATCCAAATGGACCCAGTCTTCGCATCCGCAATCCTCTCAGAACTCATTGCATCAAAACAAATCAAAACATCACACATGAAAATCGGCTCATCCCCCCTATATCTCCTACCAAACCAGAGTGAAAAACTAGAAGAAAAAACCGAACACCTAAAATCAATAGAAAAACAAGCTCAAGAAAAACTAAAACAGGATAGAATAATCTTCGACCAAAAAGAAGAACCTGCAATAAGAGTAGCGCTTAGAAACCTAAAAGATTTCGCCATACCATTCAAGTTCAAAGATGAAATAACGTGGAAATATGCATTTGCTCCACAAGAAGAAATAGATGAAATACTTCTACCAAAAAAGAAGGAAGAGGAAGCTAAAAAACCAGAAGTCGAAACTAAAGAGAACGTTCCAAAAGCGTGGGAAGTTAAAAAAGAAGAAATAATTCAGGCAAAAGAAGATTCGAAAAAAATAGAAAGCATATTCGAAGAACCAAAAGAAGAACCAAAAGAAGAACCAAAAGAAATCAAGCCCAATGAAACATTCCTAAAAGAAATAGAAAACTTTCTTGAAAAACAAAACACAAAAATAATATCAATAGAAGAGGTCGACAAAAAAAAACTAATAGCAACAATAGACTCAGACTCAAAACAAACAATACTTTTCGCCTTCAATAAAAAAAGAATCAATGAAGCAGAATTATTCAAATGCTACAAACACGCAAAAAAAGCAAACCTCACTTATCGTATAATAATAAAAGAAAACCCAACAAAAAAAATGAACGAAACAATAGACGCTTACAAGTCCCTAGTAAAAATAGAAAGACTAGATGATTAATAAATAGAGAGCGACCGCAAAGTAACGACTTTCGGCACGAAAGACTTATAAATCAAAATCAGCATTCATGAATATGGGAAGAATCAAACCAAGACTAGTAAAGCGAACATCAAAGCAATTAATTGAAAATTCGTCCGAATCATTTGGAAAAACATTCGAAGAAAACAAAAAAACACTAGGAAGCACTCTTCCCAGTAAAAAGGTACGAAACAAAATCGCAGGCTACATCGCAAGATTAAAGCGAAATACAAAAACAATCATAGACGACACCGAACAATAAAATGACAACAGAAGAAACAAAGAAAACAGGAGAACATTCTATATTCATAGGCGGAAAACCATTCATGAATTATGTAACAGGAGTTGTAATACAATTTAATGAAGGAGCCGAACGAGTAGCAATCAAGGCTCGAGGCAAATTCATATCAACAGCAGTAGATGTAGCAGAAGTCGCACGAAGAAAATTTCTAGAAGATAAAAATGTTACCGTCAAAGATATCTCGATAGGAAGCGAAGAATTCGAAAACAAAGAGGGGAAAATGGTCAACGTTTCCGTAATCGAAATAGTTCTAACAAAATAATCACTTCTTTTTCTTCAACAACTTATCTAACTTTTTATCCATAATTATAATCTTCTCTTCAATACCTTTAATCTGACGCATTCTCTTAAAATTCAAAAATCCCATCACAATCAAATAAACAAAATAAACAAGAGCAACAATACCAACAGTTTTCAAAATCAAAACAAGACCTTCCACCTTTCCCCAAACCTCCGGAGGCATAGCCAAAACAACATCACTCAAATTACCTACAATCTCGTCTACAGTCATATAATAAACCAGAAGCCAATCTATATAAAATTAACGAACAACAAATCTTTTAAATCAAAATCAACAAGCATATCCATGGCTCTATAGCTCAGCGGTAGAGCGCCGCTCTCATGAGGCGGAGGTCCCGAGGTCAGCACTCGGTAGAGCCATAGGATTTTTTAGTGTTGACGTCAGTACCGAATGATTTACTCGAATTTTTATTGCGTAGCAATTATAAAAATTTTAGAGTGAATTATGAGAGGTAGAGCCATATATATTCCTTTCATCCCAAAAAACTAAAAACCTTATCCCAAAAACCTTTCTCAATATTCAAAACGACTGGCTCATTAAAACAAGCTCCACAACTCCCACCACAATCAATATCTTCCTCATCTCCATCCAATATTCCATTAGAACAAAACCAACATGAACTTCCACTATTCACATCTTCATCTAAATAAATATTTAAAGAAGAGTTATCATCCACATCACCACCAATACGAGCAATCAAACTATCATCCAACGAATTATAAATTCCAACAAACATCTCTCCACATTCTACAAAACGATTCGTATAAACATCCACACCCATAGCACAATCTCTCGTCTCAACCAAGGGCTCAACACAACCATTCAAATCACGACAAACCCTAGTCTTAACTCCCTCAAGATCTCCAACGCCATCCCTAGACAAATCAAGCAAATCATAATCAAAATCACAACCGACCCAATCTTCGCAACTTATACGAGGCCTACACTCTTCCTCAAAAACACAACTTACCTTAGGAGGAAAAATATAGGAAGTCCCACAATTATTTTCATCAAAACACGTCGGCGTAGTAAACCCATCAATACATTCACTCCAATCGCAAACCCAAGATTCAATACACTGTTCTCCACAAAACCGAACAGCCTTAGGAATATCCAAAGAAGCAAAACAATTATTTTTATCGACACAATCACGATACTGCAACCCATCCTCACAATTCCCCCACTCAGAACAATCCCAATCCGACTCACAAAAAGATCGCCAAACTTCTTCTTTTATTTCGGAATCAGCAAAATCCGAAACATTATATCGAGTCGAAGTTTCAGCAAATGCATAATCCCGAATGACACTTCCATTTAAGGAACCCTCTCCCCATCCCGGAGACCTACTTAAACAATCTTTAATCAACAAATTTTTAGATGCCTCACAAATCGGAAACTCAAACTCCCCTTCAACATTCAAAGTCAAATTCAAAGAACCAGGATTCCCATCCGCGCCAAACTTATACAACTGAGACGCATCAACATCTTCATAAATTAATTCGTATTTCCTAAATTGCGAATCAAAAAAAACAACACCAAAAGAAGAAAAATCATATTCACTCATACTACCTTCAACCAACATAAAAATACTTTCCGAAGAACTATCGTAACAAGCATCGTAAACAAATCCAGAAGCCCTATTAACCTCAACACATCTATCCTCATCTACCACTGGAAAAAATAAAACACTAGAAAAAACAAACAATAAAATCCCAACTCCCAAAACAGAAATTACAACAGCCCAAGCATTACTCAACCTCATAATAACAAAACCAAAACCCAATATAAAAACATTACCACAACTCTTAAAAACAAAACCAACCAACCAAACCTCATGGTAAACGGAATCGATAGACCTTTGGATTTGCTGAATTCAGCAAAAGGTAAAGAGATTTTAGTTCAGCTAAAGGACGGCAAGCAATTTGTCGGAACTCTTTTAGCCTTCGACATCCACATCAACGTGGTTCTTGACGGCGCTAAAGAAGTAGAGAACGGAGAACAAAGAACAAGCTACGGCTTAACTTTCCTCCGAGGCGACACAATCGTCTTCATCTCACCTTCAGCTAACTAAATTTGAGCATTCGCCCTTCTTTAGCTCGGGCAATAATCTTCTCAAAAGCTTTAAACTTAGTAAGAACTTTAGTACTTTAAAATAATGAGTAAACATAAACCGCACAACTTCAGCATAATAATATTTATATAACACAAAAAACAAATCCAAACATGGAGAAATTTCAAGGAACAATAAAAAAAGAAGTAAAATGCATGCTTCACCAGCATATGGGGAGGATAACCCTTGTAGAGATAATAGATGCCGACAAAACCGAACCAACTGAAAAAGAATTCTGGGTAATAGGGCGGCACAGGCTAGATAAGGGAGAATCTATTTATGTCGAATACCAAACCAATAAGAGTTTCATAAATTGGGTTGAAAAATATAAAATACTTAACGAAGAAGGCGAGACAAAATATAGTGATAATTGTGCAATACCATCTGACCAATATATCATATAGAATTCGGAACCTCAACATCTTCAAAAATAATTATATTCGCATCCTCTCCAATTCACAAAACAACCTCATCCAAATCCTCAGGAACACTAATCCCAATCTCTTTAGGCAAAACCTCAACCGCCTCACCCAAAATCACCTTAGGAATCCCTTCATACCTCTGCGACAAATGAATCAAAGCAATACCCTTAACTTTCGCCTTCTTCCCAATGCTAGCCGCCTCAACCGAACTCAAATGCGCCCGATCTCCCAACAACTCCTCGCTCTCCTCCTTAGAAAACGTCGACTCAATAACAAGCAAATCCGCATCCTTAGCTAACTTCACAGCATTCTCACAATACCTAGTATCCATAATAAAACTCACCCGCCGAGCATCTTCCTTATACAACAATTTCTTCCCATCAACCTTCTTGCCACTAATCGTAACAACCTTACCCTTAGCCAACTCACCCATCAAAGGAGAATTCGGAATCTTCATCTTAGCCAACTTCTCACCATCCAACCTCATCTTCTCCCTAACAACAAAAGCATAACCAACCGCCGGACAATCATGATCCATCTCCTTAGCCTCAACAAAATACTCACCCTCATCAAAAATAACACCATCCCTAATCTCCTTAACTTCCAAATCCAACTTATCAACTCCTCGTCCAACCAGATCAAAATACTTCCTAACCCATTCTTTCGTCCCCCTTGGACCATAAATTTCCAACCTCTTATTATACCCATTCAAAACCAGCGTCTGTAAAACCCCAGGCAAACCAAAAACATGATCTCCATGCCAATGCGTTATCAGTATCTTCGTAATCTTACACGGATTAATCCCAGCCTTTCTAAACTGCCGCTGCGTCCCCTCTCCGCAATCAATCAAAATCCCCTCACCTTTATACTTCAAAAACATCGCCGGATGATTCCGCCGCTTAGTAGGAATAGCTGAACCAGTACCCAAAAACGTCAATTCAATTCTCTCTGCCATACAACATCAACCAAAACAGACTTTTTATTCTTTGCCAACAAACTTTTAAATCAACCTAGTTAACAATATTTAAGCTCCTGTAACTCAGCCTGGATAGAGTGCTACCCTTCTAAGGTAGAAGCCGCAGGTTCAAATCCTGCCGGGAGCGTAAATTTGAATCAAGGCTTCAAGTCGTTGGTTTCGTTGTAAGCAAGACAAAGCAAGTAACGAACGAGTTTTTCTAAAACGAAATCAAATCCTGCCGAGAGCGTAAATCCTAATCAAATCAAAAATCGTCCATAGGAAATCATGCGTGTCACAAACACCATAATTTTTCATGGAAACAAAATACCCCAAAACTCTTAAAAACAACAACAACGTCATCAACCCAAGGTGATAAAATGACAAACATTCTAAGTTTCGTATCAATTAAAGGAGGAGTCGGGAAAACAACCCTAGCACTAGAAACTGCCATCTCTCTAGCAAAAAACTTCGACAAAAAAATTCTTCTAGTCGACGCCAACTTCTCCGCACCAAACATCGGACTCTATCTCGACCTAACCGCAGATTACAATCTCCAAGACTCACTCTCCTCAAAAACACTTCTCCAAAACACAATCTACGAAGCCCACGGAATCGACATCATACCAGCAGCCCTACATTACCACAAAGAAATCGACCCCTTCAAGCTAAAAAAACTCTTAACCAAATACAAGCCAAGATACGACTTCATAATAATCGACTCTTCCCCTAACCACGAAGAACTCCTTCCTGTAATCGCAACATCAGACAAAATTTTCCTAGTAACATCACCAGATCACGTCACACTCCAAACAACACTAAAAGCCGCAAAAATAGCTCGAGAACAAAAAACACCAATTCAAGGAATAGTCGTAAACAAAATAAGATCCCCAAAGCACGAATACAATCTCAAAGAAATAGAAAACATATCAGAAATACCGGTCGTAGCAAAAATACAAGATCACAAAAAAATGGCAGAAGCTCTAAGCACAAAAACTCCAATATCAATTCTAGACGAAACAAACGTAATATCAAAAGAAATAAAAAATCTAGCTTCATCAATATGCGGTTCTCCAGAATCAGAAGGTTGGTTCCAAAAAATATTTTCCTTAAAAAAAATACTTCCAAAACAAAAAATCAATCGAGAATTCATAAGACAAGAATTTTACAGAAGCTCATAATCATCTTCAACCACAACGTATTTAAATCAAAATTTTCTTCCCTAATTATGAAATCAGGAAGAAAAACCTCTGGCGGCAGATACAAAAAGCCAAAGAAAAAGAAACTTACAGGTAGACAAGGTCAAGCCAGAATTGTAAAAATCGGGGACACAAAAACAAAACTTCTACAAGGAAGAGGAAAAACTCAAAAATTAGTTTCTTTCTTAAATAACATAGTAAACGTAATGGTAAAAGGAAAAGCAAAAAAATCTACAATAAAAAACGTTTTAGAAACTCCTTCAAATATTTTTTTAGCTAGACAAAATGTTCTGATTAAAGGCGCAATCATAGAAACAGAATTAGGAAAAGCAAAAATAACAAACCGACCATCCCAAGAAGGAAATGTTCAAGCAAAATTAATAGAATAGTATTATTTCTCAATTTATCGACGATAAAAATCACAACCGAAAGCTTTAAAAAAGAATTCCTTTTATAAAGTTTACTATGGCAGTAAAAAAATGTCCAGAGTGTAATAGTTCTAAACTAATCACAGACGAAACAAGAGGAGAAATAATTTGCGGATCATGTGGACTTCTAGTAGAAGAAAGCATGGTAGACACATCCCACGAACTAAGATCCTTCGACAAATCAGAAAAAAAATCCCGAGGAGGAGCTCCGATATCTCTACAAAAATTCGACAAAGGACTAACGACAAACGTAGGAGAAATCTCCGACATCTACAGACTCGACTCCACTCAACAAACTAGAAAATACTTACGTCTAAAAAAATGGCAAGAGAGAGTATCTACTTCAATAGAAAGAAACCTCAGACTAGCAATGTCCGAACTTAGAAGAGTGGCCTCATTTCTAGATCTACCTTCCGTAGTAAGAGACGAATCCGCAAGAATTTATAATTTCGTATTACAACGAGGACTAGTCCGAGGTCGTTCAATGGAATCCGTAATTGCGGCCTGCATCTACGCAGCATGTCGTTCCTACAACATCCCAAGAACACTCGACGAAATCTCAAACGCATCCGAAGTCGAAAGAAAAGAAATCGGTCGAACCTACCGATTCATCATAAGAAAAATCGGATTAAAAGTAACACCATCTTCACCAAAAGATTATATCTCAAGATTCTCCTCAACATTACACCTATCCCCACAAGCTCAAAACGAAGCCCTGAAAATCTTACGAAAAGCCGAAATCTCCGAACTAACATCAGGCCGAGGCCCAGCCGGAATAGCAGCAGCAGCCCTCTACGTAGCCGCCCTAATCAACGATGAAAAGAAAACCCAGCGAGAGGTAGCCGATGTCGCAGGAATCACAGAAGTAACAATTCGTAATAGATATAAAGAATTATTAGAAAGATTGGATTTAGAAGACAAATTAAAAATCAAAGAGAACGAAAGAAAGAAAAGAAAACAACCAACAGAATAAAAAACACCTTTATTCAAAACGGGCTAGACAACAAAACATTTTTATATTCAATTCTTTATCAATAAATATGAATTATGCTAAATCTGCGATCAATTCTCAAAAAGATCTCAAACTCATAACTAAAACAAAAAACTACATAATCACCAAGGCAAAATACGGTCCATCAAAAGAAACAAAGATTCCACTAAAACTCACAAAAGAACTATCATTTCTCGTAGCCACAATTATTGGAGACGGACATTTAAGAAAAAGTAAAAGACAAATACTAATAGAACTAACAGATATCAGTCTATTAAAGCGAATACAAGAATACTGCATACAAACATTCAATAGAAAATTCAACATCAATCCAGTAAAACTTCGACTAGGCAAAAAACCTTCATGGCAAATACCAATGGATAGCAAAGCAATCTATAATCTTCTAAATCAAACTTTCGAAATCCCAATAGGCAAAAAGAGTCACATCGTAAAGGTACCCGAATTCATAAAAAAATCAAATAAAAAAATAAAAAAATCTTTCCTTCAGGGAATCATGCTAACCGAAGGAGGAAAAAGAAGAAGGGGGTACGGACTATCGACAGCAAGCAAAACATTGCAAGAAGAATTATTTAATTTATTCGCAGACATCGGAATCACAACAACAAAGGACAAATGGTTATACAAAAAATATAAAAAGGAATATTATGGTCTAATATTCAAGAAAGAATATTATTCTTTCTTAATGAGGGAATGCCGGAGTGGTCAAACGGGCTACGTTTAGGCCGTAGTGGTTTATTCCTACGGGGGTTCAAATCCTCCTTCCCTCATCTTTGAACGTCCCGTAATACGGGGGTTCCGTGATAAATATATGAATCATGGATTTTGATTTTATATCAAAATACTCGTTGGGAGACAAGTTGTCGAGTAACGAACGAGCTTCTTTGAAGTGAAGTCAAATCCTCCTTCCCTCATCTTATATAATTTCCAAAGGAAATTATATTTAATGGAATGATAATTATAAGGCTTGAAGATAAACAGAAAACTGATTAGAATACGGGGGCGAACCATTTGCGCGAATTTTGTCTGATTTTATTATAAGACAAAATTTTAGTGTGAATTGTGAGTAAAATCCTCCCCAACTCTAACCTAAAATCTCCGCCTCTTCAGCATTATAATCATTAGCCCAAACATACTTATCATTATCATCATACTCTCCAATCAAATCCAAAGCCTTCGACCAAGAACTTTGAGTCATAATATTCTTATGTATTTCTATCTCTCGATCACTAGCATATGAAGAAGCAATATCACAATCCTTATCCCATACACAATGTAAATCATTACTCCCATCAAAAAAACCAACGTAAACTTCAGACTCAACATAATTCCCTTCCTCATTCCATCTGTAATAAAAAGTATCATCCAAATACTGACTATAAAGAACTTCTACAGCAACTGTTTTTTCTTCTGACACAGAATCAGATTCCCCAGATACATCCGCTACCTCAGCCTCCTTCAGCACCTCATACAAACCCATAACCTTCTCCACATAATCATGATCAGCCCACGTTGTAGGACCAGCACAACCCCATCCATTATACCCACGCAAAGCATATTCAATCCCAGAATAAGGTTTACTAATTGCCAACTCCTTTTGCCTTTTCCCATTAGACATAATCCCCTCAAACGCCGGACAAGTATACACCTTAGATCTCTCACTATATTTCTTACTCAAAATCAAAGCCCCACACTCAATATTTTTAGAAACATCTTCCAATATCTCCTCCTTAATCCCTATATCACTACACATCTCAAAAGAAGAAATCTGCATCAACCCATAAGAACTCCCACTAAAAGCAGTCCAATCACAAGTACTCTCTTTCTGCATCAAAGCCAAAAGCATAAACTCATCAAACTCCTCATACTTCGCCGCTTCCACCTTAAGTAAATCAAAATAATCCCAACAATCTTTATCAATACCAGGAACAGATATAGTAACCTGAACCGAATCCGCATCAGAATTAACCTCTCCATTATCACTCTCAGTCTTCCCAGAACAACAACATCCATCCTTATAATTCACAGCAACAGCACACTTATCTTCTTCAACAGCAACTCCATAATCATACCCAGTACAAATATCATCACAAACATTAACATCCAAATTAACCTCATAATCTCCACCACCATCCCAAGCCTCAACAACCTTCTCCACATCATCCTCAACAATCTGCCCAACCAACAATCTCCAAACACTAGCCTTCAAACTCAAAGCCTCAGCCCTATCCCCGTTCGTCCCAGCCCCAGTCGTACTATCAGTCCCAATCACCTCATCCAAATCATAAGTAATATTCCAACCATCCGCAATCGATCTAGAAATAGTCAACGCCTCAATGTCCTGCCTAGCCTTAGAAAGCAAAGCCCTAACAGCCTCTAAACCCAACCTAGTATTATTAATCAGACCCCTCTGCTCATCTAACAAACTAATCGACTCCCCACTAAAAGTCTCAATCATTTCCAAATCATCCTTCACCGAATCCACATCCAACCAACACCTCAAACTCGAATCCCCACAATAACCAACATCTCTCCATCTAGATCCAGTCTTCTGAATCGTTCCCTCACTATTCACACAATAACCAAGATCAGAACTACAATCAAAACCATTTCCACAATCCGTACTATTCTTACACCCAACCATATTCTCCTTAACCACACCAGCATCAGGATTAGTCGAAGCACAAACCCTAACAATTCCTCTCAAAGCAATCTCAGGACTAATCACTTCCTCAGCACCAGCCTGCACATTCAAAGTCGCCATAGACAAAGCAGAAGCACTCCCAGAAATACATTCTTTCTCCGAAGTAATATCTGTAGTAGCCGCCTGCTCCTCAACATACATACTACTCAAATAATCAAGACCAAAATCCGTCGTCGTCTGCTTAAACCCACATTCCTCCTGAGCATTAACCACAACACAAAGTTCCTTGTAACCACTAGGCGCAGTAAAATCAACAGACTCATCAGCCGATTCTCCAATCGCAATATAACCAGACTTCACCTGAACCTCAGGAGTCGAAGCATAATAACTAGTCACAGGCGGATTCTTCAAATAAACCTTATACTGAGCGCCCTGATCATTCCCCGCATAAATATGAAAATAAACTTTATACTGAGAAGTCGCAGGAACAGTCGCCTCACTAAAAGTCTTCGAACTAAAATAAGCATAAACCTGATTCGGACTTTCAGGCGCAAGCAAGTTATCAATAAAACTAGCTGACCCCGGAACACTCGTTCCAACAAACGACTTACAAACCGCACTCCCAACTTCCTGAGTACTCCGAATATTAAAAGCCTTAAACGCATTCTGCGCATAAACATCTTTAAAATAACTAACACTCTTCTGCATCGTATTCCAAGACTGCTGAACCAAAGCATACTCCCCACCACCCCGAACACTTCCACCATTAACCGCATACTCAATAACCCCAGGAATCAATTGATCCATCAGAGGCGCCATCTGTCTCCAGAAAAACTCACACTTGTAAATAGAAGTAATCTGGTCACAAATTCCAACCAACTCTCCCGTCTCCAAATTATGTTCTAAACAAGCCTTCTCACTCTTCAAAATCGACAAATAAGAATCCAACCCAGCATGAACTCCACTTAAACAAATCGGCAAGAAAATTCCCTCCTTCGCATTAGGCAAACACAAAACCAAACTTCCAATCACCCCAGTCTGAATCACATCAGCAACAGGAAACTTTCCACCAAAGTTACAACGACTCGGAGGACAAATCACAGGATCACAAACATTAAACATCAACTTGCAATCCGAAGGACTCATAAAATCCTGACACTCAAATCCACCAACCGCACTCATAGGCTCACCAACCGAAATAACCTCATCAAAAATACTAATCTGCTTCTCACCATACTGTCCCGACGCTTGCTTAATAGCCTCCCTAGCCTTACCATAAAGTTTCAAAACTTCACTAGAACTAAGTCCAGGACACGGAATAAAAGTATTAACAGTTCCCATAGTATTCACATCAAAACTCTGACACAAGTCATCTCCCGTACTCGATTGCATCAACTGATTAGACCCAATATTACAAATCTTAAAATACTTAACATCGGCAGAAGCAGTATACCCCTGAGGAGAATCATCAATATAAGTCCCACCCGAATTCGAAACCATCGCATACCAACCAGCCCTCAAATCAAACGGCACAATCGCAGGCAACCCCTTATTATCCCCAGCCTCATAATAACTAATCTTCGCACTAGTCTTGTCCCAAACATTCGAACAACTCTTACTATCACTAGTCCCAGCAAAAACCAATTTCTTAATAGCTGCATTCTTAGATGTAACATCAACCCAACTACTTCCTTCATAACTCCGAACTTCTTTAACTCCTAAATTACTAGAACTAGCCCCATCCAAAATCAACTTGTAATTATTCCCATTATAATTCAAATACTGAATCTTATCACTACCTTCCGTCTGCCCATCCCACCTCAACAAAACCGCATCCTTACTAACATAACTCTGAACCTTAGCGTCACTAACTCCCATCTTAGACAACTCCGCAGCAGCATCTCTACTATTCCCCTTCGCCTTCCAAACCAAAGCCACAATCCTCAACACATCATTCATCTCAGCCTTAGCAACATCCTCAATAGTCCCCTTACCACGAGCATTCTCCCAAGTTAAAACAGCCCGAACTTGCGACGTACTATAAAGCTCAGACTTAGGAACAACAATATCTTTCCCTCCAACCGCAACCGGAATCTCTGAAGAACTAATCTGCCCCTTTAAGTCCTCCAAATACTTATCAGCATCAGTAATCCCTTCACCACCAAAAAATCCTCCAGAACTATCAGTATTATTCGCCTGCACACTCTCCATCTTCGCATTCACCCCAGACAAGACTCCAGTCATCGCAACAACATCAGCATCTATTTTATCACTCAATTCATTATAACATTGAGTCTTCGTCATATCAGAATAATTCGCAGCACAAATCTCTTTATATTTACTCATAACTTTCGTTCGAGCAACAGCTCCCCCACTAATCCCAGTAGCCATATTCTTAATCATCAAAACCGCACTCGTCGCAAAACACGCACCTTTCAAACCTTCAATAACTCCACCCATTCTATCAATAATTCCTTCCCACTTCTCAATACTCTCATTCAAATTCCCAATCAACTCCGTAGCCTTCTCAGGACTAAGTTGAATCGCCCTCTTCTCAACCCCAATCCTAAAACTAAAATCAGCCTCACTCTTCTCATTATCAACCTCGGGAATCAAACTCACATGCGCAACCTGCTTAACATTAATATCCTCAACATAAATATCAATCCCATCAAAACTCTCCCTCTCGCCATCCTTAATCGTAACAGACCTAGACCGCGCATCATCTTTAGCATCCTTATCAGTATTATTAAAACGAACCGTAACTTTATCAGTATAAATCGTCACAACCTCAACACTTCGACTCGCATCAATCCTAACTCCATTCTTTTCATGATCAAAATCATTCTCCCCCTTCTCATTTAACCCAGAATAAGATCCCGGCCCAACTTTCAAACTAACACTCTTATTCCCCTCACCAACCGCCTTAAAATCCACAACCGCAATAGAACGAAACTCATCCCCAACATAAACACTAACGTAACTCTCACTACAATCCGTCCCATCCAACCTATTCCTCATATCCCGAATATAATCAGCAGTCTCAGCCAAAGGATACTCATCCAAAAACAAATCCATCAAAGCCTTCTGCGTAGCAAACTTCCCAATCTCACCAGCCAAAACAATCTCCTCATAAAGTGCCTCCTCTCCCCAAGTCCCACCAATATCCTTCTCCTCACTGCCATAATACGCAATCAAAGATTTATTCACAACATCAACCGACCTCTCAAAATAAGTATTATTATTCTTAGCATCCTTCAACTCAACACCCGCTCCAACAAAACGAGGATCATCACTATCAAAAACTGACAAATTATTTCCTTTACTCAACTTCAAACTTTTAATAGAAGTTTTGAATTCATCATAACTCTTAGAACCATCAACCAAATTCAAAACATTCCCATAATCAGCACTACTCAAAGTAGATTTAGACAAAACAAAAAACTTCTTCTTCTCAGTACCAACCTCTCCATAAGCAACAACATACTCTCCAAAAAACTTTTCCCCAATATTATACTCCTTAGAATCTGCACCATCCTTTTCTCTCAAACTCAAAACCTCCCCCTTCAAACTCAAACTCTTAGTCCCACTAGTCCCCGAACACGAAATCCCAACATCCCCATCAGCATTCCCCCGAACACTCAAACTCCGAACCGAACACTTCCCATCCAAAAACTTACTCCCCTTCCGAACCCAAATGCTCTGCCCATCAACATTCAACTGCGCCATATCTTCCTGCGTCGTAATATCCGTCAACTTAACCTTCAACCCAGCCTTACAATAAAACCCTGGCAAATAACTAGACGAACTAGTCTCACCCTCCTTTAAATTCAAAGTCCTCAAGACCGTATCCTTATCTCTCATAACCTGAATCTTAGCTGCCCCATCACTAACATCCAAAACTCTCAAATATCCTCGACCATTCCAAAACGAACTCGCCATATAATCCCGATTCCAATCATCATCACTAGTCGGCTCCAAATAATAATCCCCCTTCCCAACACCATAAGCCTCCTCTGCATCATAGGTCATAGTCGCCGTCAAATTCCCAAAAATCCACTCCGTAATATTCGCCTCAACTTTCTCCTGCTTCAAAATAATAACAACATAACCAATATTCTCCAAAGTAGGCTCACCAAGCAAAGTAGAATAACTCTTAACCGCAGCCCGAGCCGGATGATAAACAATACTACGAACACCATCTGGATAACTACCATTAAATGCAATCGACTTAATCGCAGAAACCTTAATTAAAGGATTGACCTTAATCGCATAAAGTTGACAAAATACAGGAACATTCTGCTCCGCCAACAAATCACTAGTAACAACCGAAGGCGAACAACCACCCGGTGGAATCCCAATCACAAAATCCGTAGTCGCATTACACTGCCCATTCTGCATATCATTCAGAATAGGCCAATAATTCTCAAAATCTCCTGCATACAAATTATCGAAACTCGGCTGATTCGCCTGCCAATTACTAGACGGATTATTCAAAGACATCCCAAAACTCATCACAAAGATAACCCCTAATAAAAAAGAAATCCTTTTCATTCAAAATAAACCCCCACAATTTCATCTTCAACCCTATCATGATTCTCCGACAACTCTTCAATACTCTCGGGCAAACCAAATAACGGCACATTCAAATTCAACTCAACAGCATTCTCCATATCCTCGCTAGTCACATATTCCCGAGTCTTCCCACCACCAACAACCGCAAAATCGATATCCATCTCAGGCAAATTGATATCATAACATTTCTCAGTCATCCCACCAAACATTCCAGACAAACCAGATTCCGGAACATCAACACACTCACTTCGATTCGTCGCCGGAAACTTCAAACTACTCCCATCATAAACATAAACACTCACATTATAATAATCCTCAACCAATTCAATCTCAGCCATATCAGGATAAAGAACCGTAGTCGAATAATCCTCCCCAGTAAAGGTTACAACAGCACGATCCACATCTCCTAAATCCAAACTCAAATTATACTTCTTTTTCAAAACAACATGCGCAATACTCTCTTCATTCGTAGAAATCTGATACTTAGCCTGAGCATAACCAGGAGCATCAGCAACAATAAATCCATTAACACATTGCGGAAACTCACCTACCAAAACAGCATCATCATCATCAATCTTACTCTCTCCAATATTGCAAACCGAATCCAAACACTTGAAACTAACTATCGCCTCAACCGGCTCCAAATCAACGTCATAAGTATAAACAACAACCTCCTGATTTTTCACCTCACAAACTCTCGACTCAATAGAAACTCCCAAAGTCGTAGGCAAAGCCTCTCGTGCCTGACTCTTCGCAATCACAACACCAATCGGAAACTGAAACAATTCCTGCTCATCATAAAACTGCACCATCACTGGAAAATTAATATCATAAACAAAGTGATAAGGAACATAACAAAAACCAAGAATACCCAAACCTTCCTGCAAACCAACCGGACGCGCAACCTTATCCCCATACATCTCAACTCTCGTAGTCCAATCTTTCATATACATAAAATTCACATTCTCATCTAAATTCAAACCACTATCCTCAACAAAATACTCACGACTCTCATCAGACAAATCATAATAATTCCCATCAAGCCTAATCGAAGGAACATTCGCAGCCAACCCATCTTTCAAATCCTCAACAATTTCCTCCTCAACAAAAACCTTCGGCGCACAACCAATCTCGACACCATCAACCGGAGCATACAACCTCAAAACATCCATAGCATAATTCTCCAAAAACATATTAGCCTTTTCATAATCATAAACGTCTCTCGCCATCCCATAAAATTTCCCAAGTTTACTACCAATTTCAAAATCATGCTCAGAAACTATCACCGAAACATTTCCTTTAAAAATACTAATTCTATTGGCAACACTAACACCAACATTCAAATCACTAATACTAGAAGAAGCACTTCCCTCATCAACAAACACATCAAACCCAGCCGCCTCAAAATCCGAAAAATCACAAAGCCCAACTCTCGCCGCCACATATTCCGCCAACTCTCTCTCCATTCCCGCCTTAGTCGGAACATTTTCTCTCAACAAATTATTCCCGGAAACATACATCCAATAAGGAACACCCTGCCCCAAAAAATCCAAATGACTACTAAACGGCATATACGCACTACCTGACTCAAAAGCCCCAACATCAATACGGCCTCCCTGTTCACCCAAAAGCATAACGCCCTGTTCAGCACTCGCCTCCAAACACGAAACATAATAATCATAAACCGGTTTCAAATCTTCATCCATGCTCGTCCCCATCAAATTCCCACGCAAACTAAAATAACCAATAATACCGCCAACTATCAAAATCGCCAATATAATAAATATCGTGACCTGTCCCTTTTTATTTCTCATCAACTTTCTCCTCAATTAATTTCATAATCTCACTATTAATATCCTTTTGTATACTAGCCTTAAACTTCGCCCACAATTCCTCATCCTCAACCAAAAGTAAGTATTTCTTCATATCAACCTCACAAACAAACAAGAAACTTCGGCTTATAAAACTTCCTAAGTAACTAACTAAGTAACTAACTTACTAACAAAAACAATAAAACACAAAACCACAATCTAATCTCAAGATCCCGTAGTCTAATGGCAGAACGCATCGTTGACTTCGATGACACCCAAGTTCGATTCTTGGCGGGATCATACTAAGGAATCACCTCCTGAAAAATAGAATAAGACTCTTTATGACTATAAGCATATATGAACCAAGAAACATAAAGAAATACTAAATCATTTTCATAAAAAAAATCTAAATAGAAATAGGAAGATTATCTATAACTCCATCAAAAAACTCACTTAATGGTCCACTTTTAACCCATACATCCTTTTTACTTTCATCAGCAAAATCAAGATAAATATAATATTTATACACACTAAAAACAATCAA
>Ga0208647_1000176_pt1 | contig 24335 bp, 41 predicted proteins | sample AntAceMetag02UKA_FD_184765 | JGI IMG/M metagenome (GOLD analysis project Ga0208647, IMG submission 184765) | Saline lake microbial communities from Ace Lake, Antarctica - Antarctic Ace Lake Metagenome 02UKA (SPAdes) (version 2) | ecosystem: Environmental > Aquatic > Non-marine Saline and... | reverse complement strand
TATCCACTGCGTTTCGAGTAGAAGGTGTTGCACCTTCTGTGGGTGTAGCACAACAGCAAACCTGCCATTATAAGAAAGATACATATCCCCACTATTAACAATAACAAGCTTGAATGATGGTACTAATGAAAGTATATCAATGCCCTCATCCGTTCTCCTATTATATATTCCGACCATTTCTGGAGGCTTATCGGTAGATAATTCCAATAACCTATTTGCCACCTTGTCACTAACCCTGTCTAAATCATACTTCTTCAAATACATATTACCTCCTCTAAGTCTGTTTATCCGTACTTACTGGCGTCAAGTCGCAACTACTTACTGGTGCAAGGGACTCTAAAACCCTATCAAATTCTGGTAGCTTTGCCTCTATAAAGTCTATGGTATCATTATGCAATAACATTTTACACTTATTTTCCCTATACCATTCAGACACCTTGTTATTGAATTTTAGACTCATTGCAGTCCAGTCACATAGCATTTCTATTACGTATTCCCATTCCATTTTAAGGGCTACACTCCCCTCTGGACTCCACATTATCCAATATTGCCAGTGATGAGGATTTGTTTTCTGGTGGTTATTCCATGCAAGTTTAAATAATTCCTTAGATTTTTCTGAGTCTTTTACTGGAAAAAAATACCTGCGGTAACTATCAAATTCTTTATCACCATATTTGCTTTGGTCATGCTGTTCTATTATCTTATCAACATTACAATAAACGTAGTTATCATAGAACATTTCAGTAGTCTGCTTTGCAAATGCCTTCCATATCTTTATGACATTATCAATATGCTCTTTAATATAATTCCTATACTGTTCTTCCTTTACTTTAATATCTTTAATATTCATCTAATCCTCCTTTGTTACTGGTGCAAGTGCGAGCTTTAGTGCTTTAAGTTCTTGCAAATATCCGATTGTTTCACCTGCTAATAAAGATGCTGTTATGTTGAAATCTTTAATGTCATCATATAGTTCAGCAATCTTCTTGTCAATATCATCAAGCCATTCCTGCGAGAAGTCAAGGTCTGAGATTGCGGTGTCGATAGCATCAAACCTCTCATTATCTAACCTGAGTATAAAAACAGCCTGATTATCTATATAGACATAATCTCCATATTTCATGTGGTTATTCATAATAAATAAATCCTCACATACCATCGTGTCTTTAATAAAGCACAGAATTTCATTCATATTCTTGCCATCAAACATCATGTGTTCACATTCTTTCAAAATGCTTCTACTCATTTCACACCTCCTTTTGAATCTATGTCAACGAAACCACAGCCGATATATCTGTCAAGTTAAAAATTAATTGCGATATGGAAAGAAATGCTATCTGTAAATTCTTTGCTTTTTCTGTAGATTTTTCTTGAAGTGGAACAGTAATTGCTTATATTAATATTAAGTTATTAAGTTATTATAATAAATAAATATAACTACTTAATATACTTAATAACTATTATTATTTTTGTTATTTAGTTATTAAGAGAAGAGAATATAGAGAACTAAGAAATATAAGAGTAAGAAAGAAAGACTATTATTCAAATATTAAAGGGGAAATTGATAAATATTTCAGTTCAACAATTTTTATCTTGACAGGAATTTACCCTGTGGTTTAGTTGGCACAGAAATTAAGGAGGTGATATGAAAAGATTGATATGCAGAGGTAAAACAGAGAATGGCGAATGGGTTAAGGGTTATCCACATTGGAGTGATAAGAACCAAAACTGGCACATACACGATATTGATAGCCACAAGACGGTGAATGATGTTATTGAGAAGTCTATCGGTAGATATGTTGGTAAAATAGGAGATGATGACGTTTTTGAGGGCGACATTATAAAAGAGGTTTCAGCAGAAATAGAATATCAAACACATAGAGGGGATAATATTCCATGTGGAATATATACTGAGCCAATAGGTGTTGACATAGAATATAATTACTTTGTAGTTCCAGTGTTTAATATTGATAATCTTGAATATATTGCGAATTGCTTTTTATATAAGCCACTATTTGAAGAAGCGGAGCTATATGGACTGTTTTCACTCCCAGTTGGCGTTGATACCGATGAGCTTATATCGGAGTTTTGTGATGAATTGGGAGTGAAAGTAAAATCCATTGATGAAATTTTATCTATAATAAATGAGATTAAGGTTGTCGGAAACGCTTTCGATAATCCCGAACTGTTAGAACTGATAGAGTAAGGGGGTGATATGAAAAAGTTTATTCTGCCTATTATTTTGGTTGTGCTTTTCCTTGTGCTATTAGGCTTATCATTTTATCAAATAGGCAATCTTAGACATGATTTAAAAGTGAAATTAGCAACCATAGATGAACTAAAAGACCAAATTGTTAATATCACAAAGAGCCAGATTGATTATAAGAAAATGGCTAAACAGTTACAGATTACAGAAGCGTATGCTAAGATTAGAGAGATAGAGCAAGCAGATACGCTGTCACTCGAACAGAAGGTGTATGTTTTGAGTATGCTAATGTCAAATTCCGTATTGTATCGAAGCCGTAAGACAACTTACTTAGAGCCAGACTGGGGAAGGTGGACAAAATATCTTGATGGTATATTGGAGGACAAATGAAAGAGTTTGGTTATGAAGTGTCGAAGGATTATGAGAAGTTGCGGAAAATGTTTTCAGAGACGAAAGAGAGATTGGCTATATTCGGGTATTCTGCAAATCAGCAAGGATGTATTCGGGATAGAATAATTATTGATAATATAAATGATTTTGATTATGGAGATAATAGAGTCTGTATGATGTCTGTAGATAATCATGGCAGTGATGACTTATATTTTTTAGATTTAGACGAGTTGGTTTCACGGTGCATTGAATTACAAGTCACCTTCATCGACCCCAATCCGCCAAACCCAAACGCTATATACTACGCTGATGGTCAGGAAGTAAATATTGATGATAACTTTAAATTTATAAGGCATAATGACAAATCAATATATTTTATCTTCTTTGGGCAGGGTTCTTTGTATGCAACCAATGGGCAATACATAAAACTGCTATCTGACTTTATATCTGTTGGTTGGAAAAATGACTGCATGACAAATGCGGAGAAGGTGGAAACAAGGGAGGACAAATGAGAAAGATAATATTTATCCTGACACTACTTACGGTTATGTCGTTGATTGGAAGCGTTAAGCTAACTAATACACACCCTTTTGAAACTTATGATGATAATTTTTGGTACGAGCCAGTTGAGGTTGATAGCACGAACCTTGATACGCTTATTGAAATACGTGACTATTTCAAACTTGACCTTTATAGCCCAAGCTTTTTCCAAGACCTTTACTTTCCAAATATTATCTATATTGGCGATAAATATGAAATAGAGTATAGTCCAGACTGTGATACGATAAAAATTAACGGGGTTCTGTATGAAGAAAAGCCTGATAGCTATTCAATTAGTACCTATGAGTTAATTGTCACCGTAAAACAATTTGCTGATTTTTCTCTTCCAAATAAAACGGTTAAGATGAAACTTGATATTTGTGATGAAGTTTTTAATGAAACCGTGCATGGGAGAGTTGAGTATGAGCTTGAAAACCCATCTAAATATTATGGTATTGCTGATTGTTTTTATATTAAAGAAATTAAGCAGGTAGTGATAGAGGAAAAAAGCGTTCCTGTATATCCTGTTAATCTGGAGGACAAATGAGAAAGCTGTTTATTATCCTGATGCTGGTTATGTTGGTATTTGGTGGATGTAAATTTAGAAAGGAACTTTACTATACTGCCGAAGAAAGAAAGACTGTTCATGGCGTAACTACCCTTGATATTATTAATAGGCTAAATTGTATTGAAACAAAGTTAGATAGCCTAAGACGTTTCACTGCACTGTTAGATGAAGCCCTATGTGATGAAACAGGCAAAATATACGGATATGTGTACCCCACATGGTACGACTCAACAGGGGTGGAAATACCTAAATGTGGTCAACATTATCTGGCAGATGGTATATTGGAGGACAAATGAGAAAGATAATATTTTTACTGGTGCTGATAACACTGATGTTGTTGAGCGGTGAAGATGCCATTCTTGGTGAAGCCACTATCAGTTTTGGTGGAGTTGGCTGTCAGATGGCAGAAGATGAAATTGATTATACCTTTCACGATGCAAATGATGGAACTTATGAATATCACTACAATAACAGGAATTATTATTTTAAGGGCAAGAGGATATACGACGATGATGACTTTGAGTACGAGCCAGTTGAAGTTGATAGCACGAACCTTGATACACTTAGTTCTATTTACAATATTTTAACTTATGCACAACCAATGTATCCCGATATGACCTATGAAGAACTTTACGCTAAAATTGACAGCTTTTTAATCATATACGAAAACATTATCAAACTTGACACTAATTCAGATATAGACGACATAATCCAGTATTATGGATTGTACAAGCAGATAGAGGGATTAGGTGCACGGATTGATACATTGGAGCAGAAGATTGAGGTTTTGGAGAAGGCTGTTGAGTATGAGATATTTGAGCAACCTAAACATGACCCGAATATAACTTATCCTATTTTTAACCCACTTCGAGATGAATTTTGGGAATGGAAGAAAATATACGGAATGAGATTCAATATGCCGATAGTTGACCCTGAATGGGAACGGTTTATGAAGTGGAAAAAGAGACAGCTAAATCCAGAGAAGGTGACGGTTGATACGGTATTGACAGTTGACGAGATGATATGTGACTCGTTGGGTTGTTTTGGCATAATAACTGTTGACTCATTGCGTGTACCATATATGATAAATGATGCAACCATAGACGAGCTAAGAGATACATGGGAAGCGATAGATAAGATAAATAGGAGGCTGAAATGACTGGAAAAAATAGGGGGTTGAAATGACGGATGAATTACAGAATTTGATTAATAAAATTACCTCTGACTTAGATAGAATTGCTATTGAAAAGGATAGTTTATTCAATGATATTAAGGCATTATATTCTTTTATTAATAAAAACGCATTATGGGTTAAATCATGGAGGGGTAATTATGTCAATAGGGTATTAAGTAAGATTATGATACACTTTGACAATGCCCTACAAATATCATACGAACACATCGAAAAATTACATGAAGGTGTATTGGATTTAATAAGATATAGGAGGATATGAAATGAAGTACAAACCATTAGGTGACAATGTATTATTAGAGTTACACAAGTTTAATGAGAATAAGATTGGCGGTATCTATTTACCAGACGGTGCAGGTGGAGATAAGTGGTATGGGATAGTTACAGCAATGGGTGAAGGGGCTATATCTAAGCACACTATCAAGATAGGTGACAAGGTGCTGTATGATATAGTGGGAGCAAGAGAGGTTAAGAAGAATAAGATAGTCTTAGTTGGCATAGATTATATCATGTGTGTGATAGGTGATGATTGATGAAATACACCCTATTCATAGCTGGTAAGCCATTCGCAAAGCAGAGACATCGGTCAACGAGGCGTGGGATTATGTACACCCCGAAGCAGACAGTTGATTATGAGAATGTTCTTGCAATGGAATATATCAGGAAATATGGTAACAAAGAGATAGAAAGTCAGGGGTATAAGGTTGACGTGTTCTGCTGTTTCCTGCCACCACGTTCAGCTAATAAACATCAAAGAGAGCTTATGCTAAACGGTCATATATTGCACATTAAAAAGCCTGACAAAGATAACTTGGCAAAGATTATCGGTGACGGACTTAACAAGATAGCGTGGCATGATGATAGCAAGATTGTCATGGGTCAGACATTGAAGTGTTACAGAAACTATCAGGGTGTCTTGCTTATCATCACACCGATAGACTCAATGGAATTAGCTTTGCTGAAATGGATAGATGTTCAGGTAGAAAAGGAGGAATTATGATGCCATATTTTTATTTTGGATTTGCAGTTGTGACGCTTCTCGCTTGTATTTATCAAGCTATCATGCTTAATAAATATAAAAATAAGTACGAATATTACAAACATTGTAATATATGCAGTATAGCTGTAAGGCTAAACGGAGATGATTTTGAGTTTAAGACTGGGGATAAATTTTATTCCGCAACGCCTCGTTCTGATGGTACAATTGAGGCGACAAAACGGACTTGCACTGGAGTTGCTATTAAGAATAAAAAGATTTATTTAATGTACTCTTATCTCCATTGGAGTGACGGCTATTTTGTTGAATATGACTCATGTGGTAAGACAAAAGAAGAAGCCATCGAGAATATGAGAAAGAAGATTTGTTGTAACAAGAATGTGGAGGATAAATGAGCAATAAGAACAATATAATACTCGCACCAGAACGAGCTAAACAATTAGCACAGAAACCCTGGCTACTGGATATAGAACGGCTACAGATACAGACTATCGGTGCAATAAACAACGCTATGATACGAGCAATGCAGTCTGACAGATTAGAACTAATGATGTTAAAGACCGATATGCTGATACGGTTTGGTGAATTTGACGAAGCATTTGAGGTATCAGCTTATGCAACCCAAAATCCAGTAATAACGATAGATACTATCAGGATAATCACCGAGATGTGGCATAAACTGAAAGACGAATTGTCAGAAGATTTTGTTGACAATAATGAGGAGTTATGTAAAAATGTCACTGCACTGCTTGAACGGGTGAAGAAAGAGAAAGGGCTAAACAACAAGACCTGCAACGAGATTATAAATAGATTAAATAAATATAAGGGGGATAGCAATGAAACAAATAATGAACTGGACAGAGAAGAGAAAGTTTAAACTTCAAGTGTTTTGGAGCATTGAGGAAAGAGGCGGGTGCGTGGGGATTGGCGAACTTGCGGATACGATAGGTGAGACAAGGACAGCACTGTATAATTGGGCTAATTACTGCTTAGAAAACGGTATCATAAAGGAAGGTGTAGATAGCAGATATGAGATACTGCCTTTCGGTAAAGAGCTATTGGGGGTGGAATAATGCCTAAGTTCTCATTCTATAGTGCCACGATAGGCGGACAGTTATTAGCCATAAAGGATAAATATGTTGATAAAAGCAATAATCCGTCTCGGCTATTTACAGTATTGCAGACTAACTCTTTTCAGGCAGAGAATGATTTTCCGCATTGGATAAAGGCGTGGGGTGCTACAAAAGTTAAGCAAATAGAGAATATCCCCATAGGCAGTAATATAGTAGTTTCAGTAAACGGAGAGCCTTACAAGATGAAAACACATGACGGTACTTTAAAGCCATCAATGCAGTATCAGGCAACGAAGATAATTTATATCCCTGATGGGTCAGCAAGACACCAACAGCATGAAACGCCTGAGAAAGCTGATAATCCACAAGCAGATGTAACCGATAACGTACCGTTTTAGGAGATAATATGACTAAAGAAGAAATAGCTATATACGAAAGAGAAGCAGATTTACAGAACGCATTTCTCAAGGGGTTTTTGGCAAGTAATATCAGCTTCAACGGTGAGATGTTTATCTATGACAGACGTGCTGTTATGGGGAATACAAGATACCAAAAGTTGGTGGATAAATTCATTAAGGAGGGCAAGTGATAATTCCTGACAGGGTGATTATATGCGGAAAAATATTTGATATATTATACCTACAGCATGATTACAAGGGATATGGTTATGGAGCTTCTCATTATGGTGACTCTAAGATATACATAAGTAGGGCTCATAGCGAGTATGGTGTTGACAATATAAGAAAAGAAGTGGTTCATACTGTTATGGAAAATGTAAGCACGTTTTATCATGAATATTTGCATACAGCCTGTAGAATAATTTCGCTGGAACACGACAACGAGCCAAACTGTGAGTTATTTAGCTTAATAGCAATTAATCTTGGCAAGGATTTTGAGCTAATGAGTGTACTTGCTGAGTTTAAAACTGTCGTAACTGATATAAGTGAGCAGGACTATCGTAAATTGGAATATGTGGTGAAGAATACCACGTTTGAGTTTGATAAGTTACCTATCGAAAAAGACGGCGAAGGCTCATATTACGACATGATGTCTAAGCGGTTAGATGAAATCATGGATAAAGATGATGATATGACCGCTGAGGAACGCACTGAAATGGAAATTATCGCTGTGTCAATGGAAAAATATGAGAAGTTCGCCTATCCATTAAATGCGAGTGATACTGATGAGCCTATCGCAAGTTTAGGAGATGAGGATAATATAGCAGATTAAAGCAATCTTTAACTCTAACTAATTATTTCAATTAGCAATTAAGAAAAGCCCCGCAAGAACGGGGCTTATTCTTTGGGTAGTCATTCCAAATTTAGACAAGTCTGCGTTTGCAACCGCATTGTCCGACTAATCCCCGCCTTATTTGAGCTTGCATCAGAGGCTTATCGGGTCTTAGAAAGGTCACTGTTTCGCAACGCTGGTACAGTAACCGAAACCTCTGTAAGTTCCTTACCGTTGGTAAGAAATCAAGCAGAACCAGAGGACTGCACGTCTGCTCATGTCATTATAACAAGTTACCTCTGGACTTTTAACTGCCTATATGAAAGCTAATACCGCCTGAACGGTATCGGAACTCCTTGCACTACTTGGTACACGAGCTATAAATAACATAAGGTATAGCGAATATCTTGTCAAGAACTATTTTCCAGTGTCAAGTTGAATTACCATGTTCACGCAATCATTTACCCTTGCCCTTAATGAATTTACCCTCTTGGGAACATCCAATATTGTTTCATTGAATGAAAGTTTTTCACTCATTTCGGGAACAGGCTTTCCATTTACATTTCCATATAAGTTGTCTAAACTGTTTTCCAGTTCAACAACGGAGTATTCCAATTCAATCAACGAATTTTGGATTAACTCTTTATTACTCGTTTTTATGGGTGACGGTTCACAATTACATATCTGTGAGCTACTTCCTATCGGCATATTTGCCTCCTTAAATTTAATAATGATAAAATGTCACAGGGCAAGTATCTTGTCAAGTTTTTTTTACTTGACAGGATTTAGGGTAGATTTATACATGACTTCGATATTGATATTTTCTTACTTTCAATCTCCTTTGGCGGTGGCAGACTTAACCAATCTGTCACCATTTTTTTTTATCTTGACAGATTATCCTTCAATTATAACGTTGGCACAGAAAATAAATAGGAGGTACAAGATGAGTGGAATGAGAATAGATGGACAGTCATTAATAGAAGAAATCAAAGACGAGCAATGGTGGAAGTTGGTGGAGTTGAAGAAGTTCTGTATTGATAAGGCGGTATGGCATAGCGGTGAGAAAGTTGGTGAAGTTACAGAAAGGGCACAGGAGTATATGGACTTTCTGATGGGTGGGGCTAATAAGGCTATGGCATGGGTTGATTACCCCCATGACCCAACAGGAGAAGCACCACGTGGTTTTATGACAATGCAGGATTATAAGGAGAAGATAGAAAGGGATAGGGCAGATTATGAAATGCGAGTTAATGGGAAACCGCCTACTAACACCGAACACGAGAAGGTGCTCGACCTTGAACGGATTGCTGATAATGAGCCTTTATGCTGGTCAATATTTGTAATTTGCCATGAGGGTTTTTATTATATGCACAATATTGATATACGCATATACGATTCTATGTTAGATTTATATGTAGAGAATGGAAACAATGATTTACTTGTAAGGATATTTAACGATGGAATAATTCATCTATTCAAGCAAAGCGAAATCATTCCCATAATAAATGAACATCTTGAAAAGTTTTTAGAACCCTACTGGATAGACAAGGAATAATGGCTATTAAACACTTCTACGAGCAGAAGGAATACGCTAAAGAGTATGTCGTAATATATCTCGCAAGTAAGCTATATGATAGCATTATTCCATTTCGTATTATGAGAACACTCGAAGTCGGTTGTGCAGAGGGTGGGCTTGTTAATGAGCTTTATCATCAAGAAATGCACATAACTGGTCTTGAAATCAACGAGGATAGGGTCAAAACCGCAAGGCATTTTAATAGATACTTAGGAATATTTCAAGGTGACATCACAGATAAAGACATATCCGGTATAGTAGGGGAGACATTTGACCTGATTATCATGTCAGACGTGATAGAACACATATCAGATAAAGATACAGCACTGAGCAACGTCAAACAGCTTCTCAGATACAACGGTTATCTATACATCACGTTTCCGACAAGGCAGTCACCATTCGCAGGACATCAGCAGAATCTAAAATCATGGCTGAGATACTTGCCGTATTTGAGTTATTTTCCTGATAAAGTCATCAGGTGGTTAGGCAGGAAGGATAAATCACATAAGATAGAAGAAGTTATCCGCAATAAATACAATGCAGTAAATATGACAGCTTTTGAGAATATGTGTCAAAATATGGGGTTTAAGATAATTGATAAGAACTATTATTTATCAAGACCGATATTCAAGTTGAGATATAATCTGCCAACGGTAAGGGCTTTTAATCGTATCACAACATTTGGGTGTGAGTATTTGCTACAATATAGACCGATTGCGACAGATTAGGGTACAGAGTGTCGTGATGGAGTAGGGTGAGTTTTCATAAAGAACCTCCTTTCAAAGAAGCACCATGTTTTATTAGGGCATGGTGCTTCGTCTATTTAGGGCATATTCGCCACAATTAACTATTCATATATATCCTGTGCATCAATTCATCTCTCCACTCGGAAAGCATTTGAATTACCTTAGTAGCGTTACATATTTCAACAGGTACACATATCCAATCCCTATCAACTGGACTTGCAGAACACGTCAATATATCATTAATATGGTAATCAAGACAGGTTTTCAGACCTAAAGACTTATTGTTGTAATATATTGTTACATAATCAGAATTGTCATAGAACTCTATATCGTCAATCGGTATATTGGCTTCCTTTCCCTGTAATGCTAAATTCATTATATCCAACGCTTTCTCTTTAGTCATCAAAACCTCCATTTTTGCACGAAATCATCATGCGTGATTGTGTGCAGTTATTCATCATTTTCTCGTGTTAAAATATCCCTTATTGTCTTAACACCAAACCCGACCCATGTTAAGATTACGCCAAAAATCTCACTCCAATCGAATATATTGGAAAACTGGAACACAGTCAGCGTTATCTTGTCACCTTCTGGATTTTCAACGGTTATCGTGTAGTGGTTTGATTTCATACTACCTCCTTATGAACCACTAAGGTTCAATGTTTAATCTTTGTACCTTTTATGTTCAATGCTCCAATATTTTACGAATGACACCTTCTAAATCGCCACCTTCTACCGTATCAAATGAATCCAAAAACTCGATATACAGCTTAAACGGTAACTCACGACCCGAAGCAGGTGGTGGATAGTTTATATCTTCCTGTAAATAGACCCAAAAGATTACGGTGAATAAATCCTCATAGGCTAATGACCTTTTATTCAGGAAAGCATGATACTTTTTCTGACGACCATTGTGGAATATTGTGGTGTGTATCTTCTCAACTTCTCTAAGTAAATCTTTGCCAATTTCTTCACAACCACATGGAAGATAAACCATATTATATAAGCCCTTCTCGTATATATTACATATAGTCTTGCGTATATACGGTATCATTGAAGGCTGTCTCCTGCACTTATGGGCTATATCCACCAGCAAATTAACATGAGATAATGATTGACGACCACGAGTGTAAGGGGTATATAAATCTACCCTGAAATCATATACTGGATTAGGCTCTATAACAGCCTTAGTGCCAGGAAATGACAACTCTACTCGACTGCCAAAACTTAATTTGCTAACTAACAGCCTATCAATATTAAACAATTCACGACCTACCCTGTCAGTAAAGCCGTACATCTCAAACTCAGACTCAATGTAATCTCTCGCAAGTATAAAATCCATATTCACCTCCTTATTTAAGCCAAAGATATATTGTGGGGGAATTGTGTCAAGGATAATCTTTAATCAGGTTTCTGAAATATCAATCGAGTGTAAGCAGACCGAGTTAAATGTCTAATAGTAACTGCATACGCTCACTCTCAATCCTTGCCTTCGCTATCTCACAGTATTCCTCACTCATTTCTATCCCAATAAAGTTTATATTATTCCTGATACAAGCGAGCAATGTAGAGCCAGAACCAGCAAAGGGGTCAAGGATAAGCGTGTTCTTTGGCATTTTTACGAGTTTGGTTAGGTATGTCATTAGGGACAAGGGCTTTACCGTTGGGTGGTGGTTAGCTCTTGGAAGAACACTGCCACCATTCGCATACGGGTTTGTTGAATTTCCATGTTCTTCACTTCCAGATAAACCCTTACTACCTAATTTTCTGCCAGTTAATTCTTCCGCAGTTCTGGTAGGCAAATCTTCACACCCAGCATTACGTTCTGATTTTGAAGCCTTAGCACAATATTTAATCCTTGAGACCTTCTCCCCATGAGCCATATTGCTTAATATGGAATTTGACGTGACAACTCCTGCAAAGCCATCTATACTCAAGAGGTTTTGAATAATCATCATGGTGTTTGTCAGCAATTGGATTTCCGCATACTTCACAGGGCTGTCTTTTAATCTTTCCGTGATTATGAGCTTTAGCTCTTGCAAGTACTTTTCGCCTATAATCTTCATCGGTTGCATATTTTTCCTTGAGTTTTGACTTGATTGCATCTTTATTTCTTTCATAAAACGTGCTATTATATCGCTTAACACTTTGCCCTCTTGGATGTCCCCTATTGCTGCAAGATTTAGAACAAAACCTTCTACTCTTTTTTGCTGGGATAAATTCTTTCCCGCAATATTCACATTTAATTGGTTGTAACACATATCCTCCTTGTCGTATTTACATTGCTTAAAAAATCTGGATGCACCACCTTTATCTTTAAGTCCACCTGCATTTGAACCAAGTTTTTTGTTATACTTACCGTATTTACTGTCCCCTAACGCCCCCATAGACTTCTTCCCCTTACCACCAGAAGATACAGACACTCCACTCTGCTCATCCATCATCGCACCTGCTTCTTCATCGAGAATGATGTTTGCCGGAAATCTGCCCTGTGGATTGCCATCTGTTCTTGTTTTCATTCCAGCTTTTTTATTAGCAACTTGTGATTTATCACTCCAATCTTCATCTCTATCTGCCCTGCCTGAATTATCATAAGTCCCATCAACCCGACATCCATCAATATTAATCCCTGCCACGCCATACTTCAAAGCGTTATCTACAAATCCACCATCGTTAGGCTTCATTGCTATGATTATAGGCTCGTAGGCTGGTTTTAGGGCTGTGCCGTAGCCTTCCCATATTGTGTTACCTTTTGTTATATATATATATTCGTGTTCTTGCCCCCTGTCGAAAGAACTATCAAATGCCCTGCCACCTTTAACTTGGCTATTTGGTCTGTCGTTTTCTGATATTCCAGCCCTAACTCTCTCATTCCCTAACTTCTTATCAACACCCTTCCCAATATTGTAAGACTTGGGGAATCCGCTACCATATACCCAGAGCATACAATCCCTTATAGAAAATCCAGCAGCTTCGATATTACGTGCAGTTACGTGCTGAGTTCTGCTCCCTGAGAAGCATAATAGCGTCCCACCTGGCTTTAAGACTCTTATAGCTTCCCTGAATATACTCCGCAAAAAACTGTTTATTAAAATATCCTGTATCTTGCTCGACTTTCGAGTGGCACACATTGCACAAAACAATAAGGTTATCTGCTGAATTATCAAAAGTTTCTCTGTAGGGGACAATGTGGTGGCATTGAATTTCTCTCCTACCACAATGCTTGTTACATATTCTGCACCTATAATTGTCTCTTTTATAAATGGCTTTTCGTATGATATGCCAGTCATCACCTCTGTAGCATTTTTTATTTTTGCTATTTCCGTTTTTGTAAAAGAAATTTCCCTTTCCTTGCATCCTTCTGCTTTTAGTAATGTTGTAGCAATCTTGCGAACAATGCTGCTGTGTTCGTCTCTTGGCAAGGAAAGGGGTATTGCAAATGATGCAGACCTTTTTATGCCACTCAGCAATCGGCTGTCTTTTGTATGGCTTGGTGATATTTCGCTTAACAAGTCCAGTAGCCCTTGCTTTGTAAGAACAATCAGTAGAGCAGAACCGTTGCTTTTTGTTTTTGTAGTGGAATAACTCTCCACAGTATTCGCATTGCTTTGTATGGACTGCTTTGATTGCTGCATATTTGCACTCTCTTGAACAATGCTTAGCTCTTCCAAATTTACCTCTACTATTGCACGCTTCAAATAATTTTCCACAATGTTCGCATTTGTACTGTCTTCCCATAAATACCTCCATAGATTTTTTGTTCCGTCCCAATCCTTTCCCATAAATCCTGAACCATTGTCATTTGTCAAGAAATATGGCGGGTCTGTTACAATACCTGTTACGTGGTTGTCAGGGAAAGACCTCATCACATCTAAGCAATCTCCACAATATAACTTGTTGCCTTCTTCTGAATAATACTCCATTTGCACCTCCATGAAACCAATAATAAATAAGTACTATATATTGTCAAGATAAAAGTGCAATTGACTATTCGAGAAATCAATACCGTATATTTTATACAACTCAATGTGGTAATAAACAATCCAATACACTAATCAATACATGATTATACCACGTTAAGATATAGATTGAACCCACTTTCTCAAATATGATACCATATATTTTAGGGAGTCAACATTATAGTTAAACCAACTTTATGAGAATACCCGTAAGTGTTCATAGACCGATATTAAATGTCCCTAACCCATAATCCATTTTCCTTGTGTTCCATAATCATGTCCTTCTCATTGTCTATTATATCATTCACCGCAGACTCTATGTCATCCCTGTCCATAGAGCACTCGCTAATTTTAATCTTTAGCCATGCCTTAAACTCCCCCTTATTAACCAAACCAGTAAAAGCCTGCCGTTTATTTTGCTCCCTGCTACGTGAACCCTGACCAGTTGACATTATTCCAGATGCCTTATGAACTATCCTACAACAATTATGATGCTTATTCCTGTGCTGACCACCAGCACCACTGCCACCAAACCACGTTATCTCAAAATCCTTTCTTGTAATACTAAATAATAATTCCTTCTTCATAAGTCCCCCTTATTTGAGGACAATAATATTTCAACACTATTATATGTCAACTATTAAATTGAAATGAGTTGCAGGAAAGTGGAAGATATATATGACAAGCAATATGTTGAAGTGAGTTATAGGAATACCAATCCCCGCTATTTCTAAGCAAATCCCGCCACATCAGCCTATATCTCTTACTTTTGCAACCAAGGCAACAAGCCTGACAATACCTAAAGGCTGATGCCTTTCCAGAATAACTCCATATTTAGCCAGTGTTTTGAACACCTGAACACCCATTGCCTCTGGGGTCATCTCATATTCATAATTATATTTTGCCCAAGCGGTTTTCTGTGTGGTTAGAGACTCAATATGTCTCTCGCACTTTTCCCGCAATATTTTTCTAACTCCTGCCTGCCAGTAAAGCACGCACACACTCTGCCGATAACTCCACTTAGGGTGTAATTCCAGCATCCTCCGAGAGTGAGCACCCAAGTCAAACTCTTGCACAATAGCCCACACAGGGAAAGATGTATCAAAATAATGGTCAAAGTATGGTGCTTTAGGGGGACACCTATCGCAGTTGTTGTAATTAGGGCAACCTTTAGGATGTCCCCGATAAACACAAACGCATAACTTTCTAACATTATAATTTATCTCTGGTCTTACCAACAACGCATCTACCTCAAGCTCATCTAAAAATAATTCTAACTGCTCTTTCATAGCTACCTCCTATAAAGACAACAATAATTATCATGGATTATCTGTCAAGAACAATCTTTAATCAGCTTTCTGAGAAACCAATACCGTATATTATGGATAGTAAACTAATAGGTTGAAACAACTTACCCATAATACAAAGATGTGCTGACAGACCGATATATATTACACCGCCGCTGAATACATAGGCTGAGCACTGGGGGGTGTTGGCTTATTGGCTTTCGGGTTTGGTGATTGGGTGATTGGTTAGGTGGTAGTTGGGTAGTATCACTGACCATCTGGTGTGGATTGGGAGCGGTTGACGGTGGTTTGGTGAGATATTGCTTGACAGATAAGCGGCGTTGACCTTAAATTGGCTCAGTTCTTTAGAAAATATAAGGTGTAAGCCGTGATTGGTTGTAATGACTGGCACGCTGCCTACATAGGAGTGAAAGATGAAGGAATCAACAGTAATGTCAAGGTTGGGGCGCGTTGTAGATGCGAGGAATTATCAGAATAAACTGCATCAAATAGTAATAGAATTCACGAACGCAAAGGTACTAAGGGTTGATGACTCAATTATAGCCGTGTCATTCAAGACAGGCTCGCGGCGCACATTCATTGGTGAGGATTGGGATTTGTCACCGCGCACGCTCTTTGCTGTAAGCGAATGGACTGGATATATGAAGGACAGAATGTATATCAATGAGAGGATAAAGGCAAAAGATGTAACAGTGATGACGGCGTAAATAATCAATAATCAGAAAGGGGAGCTTAACCGCTCCCCTTTCTTTTTGTCTGTTAATAATAGGTAGGATATAAGATAATGCTTGACAGGTAAACGGGGTTGACCTTAAATAGCATCATAAAAGAATAAGGAGTAGGTTATGGAAAAGACAGCAAATGTACAGTTATACGTCAAGACAGAGAATGTTTTGGAATTTCAAGGCATAAACAAAGAACATGAAGTGTTAAAGGTGAAAGCCATAAGATATTATTCACCAATTAAAACTTATCTGGATAACCTGGAATGGGTACAGGCAACGGAAAATGGCAATTATTCATATTGGGGGATAAACGGTCATCGTATTTGCAGTAAAGAATATTTTGACCTGAGCATCCAGAGATGGGAAAATATCATAAAGCTAATAAAAGCAGAAAGGCAGAATATAAGATACACGCTGACTATTAATCAATAACAAAGGGAGTGTAAGATGGAAAAGAGAATTGAAGAGTTAGAAGCTAAATTGACAGCTATAGATGACTGTTTATTTAATATCAAGGCAATGGCTGGTATAGTGGCAAATCTGAAATACCATGAGGGATATAGATGCGGGAGGCAGGAAAGAGAGGAAGAAAACAGATACTCACAGGAGGCTGACGAGGCAGAGGCTAAACTTTCAGTGTATGTTGATGAAATTAGAAAAATGACAATATAGTTAATCAGTTTCAATCCTTTCTCTTCTGGATATTAGTTCTTAAACACGTTTGAATCAGGTCAATCTGGATATGAGCAGGTCAATTCCAGATCGAGAATTTTAAAGGGAGGTAATTATGAAAAAGATTTAAAAAGAATTTAATCAAAATTGAGCAGTTGAAAATACTGCTCTTTTTTTTTATTCCCTATTATTATATACTATACTTTATAATATTATACTATATATTATCTTTATAGTTATTACTATCTTATTGTAATAACTCTTATTGTAATAACTATAATTAGTACAATAATAGTACTATTGTTTTAAGTTGTTATAAAGTAGTTATTACTTTTTAGTTGTTATTACTATAAGATAGTATTATAATATAAGAGCAATTTCCGTTCCAAAGTTTAGGAAATAAATATTATTCTGTTATTTCCTGCTTGAAATAAAGAAATATCACCTTTCAAGATAATTAACCTTGACAGTTTTTGGTTAGTTTAGTTAGGTTGACTTGTAATCTAAAAGGAGGTTATGAAATGGAAAAAGCAAGATTGTCTCTTAAAAAGGACTTACTCGGCAATTTGACAATTACTAATAATACCGTCAAGGGAGAGGGATTTATTGAAGACTACAAAGTAGATTATTCTGAGATAGTAAAAGAGCTTTCGGTCGATGAGTGCAGGTGGTTGGATAATGGTTTAGACGTGGAAATTGGAATTGATGACAGCAGGTTTAGTAATATTGAGAACTGGTTTTATTGTTTAGCTGGGATAGATTATTAGCATTTATCCAGATATTACTTGACACAATCAGTCAATTAATTATGTAAGGTAAGTATTAAAAGGAGTGTATAAGATGACGGAAGCGGAAAAACTTGTAAAAGAGATAAAGTTTTTGGTTAGTTTTGCAGTGTTGACTCAGTAATCTAAAGGAGGTTATGAGATGAGTATTAAGAGAGTTGGATGGAAGCACTTGGGAACAGAGACCTTTGGAATGATGTTTTTTGCAATAGCAATTAATGTAGATGGGGAAAAAAAGTTAGTTACTTTTAATTTCTTCAATGGTAATATTAAAATTACATCTAATGAAGTTAAGCCCGACCCTGACAATATGGTACTTGCGAGTATAATGATAATAGCCAGAAAGACGGTCATTGAGTATATAAGTCACTGCGAAACAAAATAATATTTAATCTTAGGAGGATTAAGATGACAAAGCAAGAATTAACTGCCTTAATGGCTGTCAAGTGTGAGCTATCCAAACAGCTTGACTTTAAAATGATTGGAACGGAAAGAATCGGGAAGAAAGCTAAATATAGAGAAATTAGCGTCAAAATAGATGCAGAGCTTAATCGTCTATATGAAATGGAGCAGACATCTAAAAACCTCATGGTGGAAATCAATCTATTATGTGAGTTATTGACCTTGAAAAACTGCGAGATTGCAGATTTACAGCAGACGCTAAACGAGAGGGATTAATTATGAAATATTTATGGGTTGAGTATCTGGTGGTTTTGTTAATTATAATAGCGATTATGGGAGCTTTCGTATTGGGCAGAACATCGGTTGACCCTATCATTAATCGTGTTTACGTGGACATGGACAGTCAGCTTTTATCCGCAATCCGTACCTATCATGGCACGGATGCCGACACAATATATATTATCGGTACTGAGCTATGCTTCATGCGTGACAGCCACATTATATCAGCGTTGACGGGTAAATTCCTGCGTTATTATGATGATAATTATCTAAATGGAGGTTTAAAATGACTACGAATGATTTAAAGACACTGGTTGAATCTATGGAGTGGCGTGATGACAGAGGTATGTTCTCGGATTGGGATGCTGAATTTATAGAAACTGCCGTAATAGGTGACCGTGTAACATTTAGCTCCTGTGCAAGTGAGGCTGGCATAGTGGAATTTATAAAGGTCAATGACGATCTTTGGAGAGTGGGGAAGGTATTAAGGGAGGCTGTCAGATGAAATTTGAAATATATAAAAGATATGTATTAATAAAAACAACAGACACAATAGCTTCAACATTATACGAAAATGATATTTTTACATATTACGGAAAGGATGGAGAAAAATTTAGTTTCAGGTATTCTGGTGGACATATATCTATGACCGAACAGGAAATGGAAGAATATCTTAGAGAAGCATCAAGAGAGGAATCAAGTGCAGATTATGAATTTCAAGCATTAAAACGAAAAGAATGGAATTTAATAATGAAATGCTTAAAGGGTCTAAAATGACAAATAGCCCATTCACCTATCTCTACTTTTTATCGTTTGGGTTTAGCATCTACTATCTGCTATGTGTCGTATATGCCCCAAATCCACCCCAAAAACGGCAGAAGTCTAAAATCTGGTATAATTTCACTGGTTTGGTCTTATCGGCTGTATTTGGTATCTTATTTGCGTTTTTATCTACAAATTATTAGGAGGTTTGAAATGAATAAGAAAATGAGAGGTTACAAGGTATTTAATCCCGATTGGAAGTGTTATGGTATGCAATATGAAGTCGGGAGAACCTATAAGCATAAGGGCAATTTATCATTATGTGAAAGTGGTTTCCATTTTTGCGAGAAGCTGATTGATTGCTTTAATTATTACCAATTTAACCCGAATAATAAGGTTGCCGAAATTAAAGCAATTGGAAAAATCGTAAATGGGGATAATAAAAGTGTCACCGATAATATCTCTATTATAAAAGAAATATCGTGGCAAAATGTTTTAGAGTTAGTAAATTTAGGCAAAGGAAATACTGGATTAGGTAACCCAGGTGACAGGAACTCAGGTTACTGGAACTCAGGTAACAGGAACTCAGGTGACTGGAACTCAGGTGACTGGAACTCAGGTTACTGGAACTCAGGTAACAGGAACTCAGGTAACAGGAACTCAGGTAACAGGAACTCAGGTTACTGGAACTCAGGTAACAGGAACTCAGGTGACTGGAACTCAGGTGACTGGAACTCAGGTTACTGGAACTCAGGTAACAGGAACTCAGGTGACAGGAACTCAGGTAACAGGAACTCAGGTTACTGGAACTCAGGTGACAGGAACTCAGGTAACAGGAACTCAGGTTACTGGAACTCAGGTAACAGGAACTCAGGTGACTGGAACTCAGGTGACAGGAACTCAGGTGACAGGAACTCAGGTTACTGGAACTCAGGTAACAGGAACTCAGGTGACTGGAACTCAGGTGACAGGAACTCAGGTAACAGGAACTCAGGTGACTGGAATAGTTGCCGTTTTGCAACGGGCTTTTTCAATTCCAAAGAAAGAACAATAAGTATATTCAATAAAGATAGCGGATTGTCCAGAGATGAGTTTTATCAAAAATTCACAATTCCATCTTGCCTATATTTTGACTTAACTGAATGGATAGATTCTGAAAACATGACCGATAAGGAAAAGGAAAACAACCCTAAATACGAAACAACAGAGGGGTATTTAAAAACATTAACTTATAAGGAGGCATCGGTAAAGTCAATATCCAAAGCTACCGATGAAGAAAAGGAACAAATACGTGCATTACCAAACTATGACCCCGATATATTTGAAGAGATATTTGGTATCAGGATTTGAGGGAGGTAATATGAACGATATAAAATTAGTGGAATTTATCCTCAATCATCAGCTACAATATCAGATTGGGGAGCTTGTAAATATTACGGGCGAAACACGTAAAACGCTTTTGAGGGTCATAAAAAAGCATAACCTATACTATTGTATTAAAGATGCTGACGCGGGAATAATTAACGACATAAATAGCAGTGCATTAAAAAGCTATACCATAAGTCAATTATCCTATAAGCACAAAAAGTCATATCCTTGGGTATATCGAGTATTGAAGCGTTATGGATTTCTTAAAAAAGATAAGTTCAAAGTCAAGACCAAAAAGGGTGATATTATCATCGAAGAATATCATTATCTTAAATCGACACCACGCAGAAATGCCAAAATGACAGCATATCTATTGGAAATGCTTAAAATTTTCCCAGTAGTTATGGTTTCGAGGGCAGCCAAAGAGCTTGACCTAAGACCCCGTTCACGTCAGGGACTGTATGATTTGTGTATTGAATATGGCATAATACCCTTAAAAATGGGTCAAGTAAAAACTAAGGAGGATTAGATGTGTGAAAAACAAGCTGATTTTTGGCAAACGATTTATGACTGGGTGGTAATGTGGTTTCGCATGAATGAAGATGTGGAATTTCCACTTGAAGTAATATATAAAGACCTTACTGGTCAGATGTTAGATGAAGGGGAAGTTCCACCTACCTATGATAACTTTGAAATCAATTTTAAGGATTGGATAGGTAATTATAGAGAATTTGAGTTTTCGGATAAGTATTTTATCAACACCGAGTTTGGGTGGATGCTTACTTCAAACCATGATTTAGTGGTAGAGAACATAGAATATCTTGAAAAGAAGATATTGCAATTAGAAAATCAGGAGGGAAAATGAGCAGGATAAAGTCACTACCAAATGAAAAATGGGAAGAGATAGACGGATATGATGGATATTATGAAATCAGTAATATGGGTAGAGTTATGTCTCATTATGGAAAGGGCAGAATACTAAAAGTAAATAAATTTGCCATAGTTGGACTTTCGTTATATGGCGATACAACATCAACAACTATTTGGCTTCTTGTTTGGGATTACTTCGGAAGTAAAAAAAGAAATCCGCATTATTTAGATGTAACTCATATAAATGGCATAATTACTGATAATAAAATAGAAAATTTAGAATTAATAGGATGCCATGAAAAACCAGTTAAATGGTTAAAATATAAAAATACTTCAAGTAAGTATATTGGAGTACGTAAAGTAAAAAATCGAAAGGTATTTCGTAGTTCTATTAAATTAAATGAAAAATCAATAGAGTTAGGAAGTTTTTCTATTGGAATAGATGCCTCAAATGCTTATCAAAAAGCATTAAGTGAAATTCTGGAATATAAGAAAGTGACTAAACCAAATAATATAGTAGAATTACTTCAAGGAGAAGAATGGAAGTGCATTAATGGCTATAACGGACATTATGAAGTTAGTAACATGGGAAGAGTTAAATCCCGATATAAAGGTGAAAGGCTCATGAAATCAAATGGAGCATTCCCAAGAGTTGTTTTATATTTGAACAATGTTCAAAAAAATCATGGTGTATCAACACTTGTTTGGGATTATTTTGGAGATAAGAAAAGGATTAGGTATAAAACCGAGATATTCCATATAAACGGCAATCTATCCGATAATAGAATAAGTAATTTACAGTTACTATATCATCGAGAACTTATGTCTAATGCTTATAAGAAAAAGAATACACTAAGTAAATATACAGGAGTAACTTGGAGTAAAAAAATGCGATGTTGGTGTGGTTATATATTTGTAAATGGAAAATTGGAAAACTTAGGGGTGTTTAAAAAAGAAATCAAGGCACATGAAGCATACCAGTCGAGATTAGCTGAGATACAAGCACCAACCCAATGAGCCTGATTGATACGAAGAAGAAAATGCTCGTTAAAAAGGCAGAGACTTACATCAATATGCTTTGCGATAAGTGTCCAGAACTTGCGGATACTTCAACGCCTGAGATGTACGACCTGCCTGATTGGAGCTTACCTATCGAAAAGTTTGAGAAGGAATTGAGCAAAACCCTAAAGAAATGGAAGGAAGAATATGACAAAATCAAGTCACGAACTGCCGAATGATTTAAATGCAGAGGCGGGTGTATTATCTGCCTGTTTGATTGAGAAGTCGGCAATTGTCAGGGCATTATCTGGTAATCTGAACGAGACTGACTTCTACAGGCATTCTCATAAGCTCGTATTCAGGGCAATCAGACGGCTTTATGATGATGGTATAGATGTTGATACAATCACTCTTTCCAATAAAATGAAAAAAGATGGAACATTCGACAAATCGGGTGGATTTGAATTTATTAACGAGCTAACTGGATTTGTTCTAAGTGCTACGAACGTTGACTCATATATATCTATTGTCAAGGAAACATCACGCCTGAGACAACTTTCCGTTATGGCTCATAACATATTGGAAACCGACGGATTAGACTCTGCTGAATTATTTAAGCAGTATAACACTGAACTTGCCAAGATAATGTCAGATGGCGGATTGGCAGGAGTTACTAAAATAGGTGAGATAAATGATATTTTAGAGCAGAAATATGATGATGGTGCGGAACTGCTAAAGTCCTTTCCTACCTATTTTGATAACATTGACCATTTCCTGACAATGACAGAGGGCAACCTTGTTGTTTTAGCTGCCAGACCTGGAATGGGCAAAAGTAGTCTTGCAAGACAGTTAGCCTTTAATTGGGCTACACTCGGTCGTCATAAGGTAGGGATATTTTCTCTTGAAATGGACAAAGAAGAGGTTGTAATATGTATTAAATCTATGGCTTGCTCAATCAATAGCAGGGATATTTATAAGCGTGCCATGAACGAGTACGAGTTGACAAGATTTGTTTCTGCTGGCGATACTCTTAGGTTTGCCAATATTGAGGTATATGATAAGGGCAGGGTTACGCCAGAATACATCAGGAATATGGTTGATAAGCATGATGCTGACGGTGAGCCATTTGATATTATAATCATTGACTACATTCAGCTAATGAAGGTAACAGGTAAATATCAAAATAGAATGGTTGAAATATCCGAAATAACAGGAGACTTAAAAATATTAGCTAAAGAGAAAAAGATACTCGTTTTAGGGCTATCTCAGCTTAATCGTAATCCCGAAAGTCGTGATGACAAACGACCGAGACTGTCGGATATAAGGGAGTCGGGCAGTTTTGAGCAAGATGCCGACAAGGTGTTTTTTGTATATCGTCATTGGTGGTATCATAAAGATACAGCCAATAAGAACGATATGGAAGTATTATTCGAGAAAAACAGGCAGGGTGAGATTGGCACGGGTCATTTAATATTCTACCCTGAGACGACGAGATTTGCAGATAAAAAATGGTATCCAAAGGAGGATTGAAATGGCAGAAGCACAGATTATTAGAATAGGTATTTTTCAAATGCAGTTATGTGTCCCGAAGAAATTTAGCGATGAAGAAATTATTGAGTTTGCGGAAAGCGAAAACCCCGCTGGAACTCAAAATGGTTGGACTCTTGTAAGAGATGGTGATGAAATTCT